>Ga0153931_100056_pt1 | contig 54155 bp, 40 predicted proteins | sample TSNJ015MetaG_FD_104730 | JGI IMG/M metagenome (GOLD analysis project Ga0153931, IMG submission 104730) | Attine ant fungus gardens microbial communities from New Jersey, USA - TSNJ015 MetaG | ecosystem: Host-associated > Fungi > Mycelium > Unclassified | place: USA: New Jersey, Wharton State... | reverse complement strand
GCGCTCCCACCCCCGGATCAATCCCTCCACTCAGCCTTCCGACGTCGCCCGTGGATCAAGATCAAAAGCGGTACTCGAGCTTGCGCTCATTGTGTTGAGTGGGGCGGCTGCGCCGCATGGGGCATACACAAATCAAAACTGTGGGAGCTGGCTTGCCAGCGATGGCGGCCTGACAGCCGACCAATCTCTAACTGACCACACCCATTCCAACTGTAGGAGTGAGCCTGCTCGCGATGGCGGCCTGACAGCCGACCGATCTCCAACTGACCACACCCATTCCAACTGTAGGAGTGAGCCTGCTCGCGATGGCGGCCTGCGAGCCGACCAGTCTCCACCTGACTCACCCAATTCTACTGTGGGAGCGGGCTTGCTCGCGAAAGCGGTGTGTCAGTCACCGCAAGTGTTGGGTGTGCTGACGCTTTCGCGAGCAAGCCCGCTCCTGCTATGGCTCAGATGTGCGCCGCAGATTGGGTGATTTCCACATTATCCAGCACCCGATTCACCGCCAGTTCAGCCAGCATGATGATCTGCTGGATCGCCAGAATCGTCTGCCGCTGCGGGCTGTCCACATAGGCTGCGATGTCGCTGGTCATGATGCTCGCCGAGGCCAGTGATTCGCAGGCGTGAACCAGCAGGCTTTCGTTGTCCATGTCTGGGGCGACCTGGAACATGCTGCTGGGTTTGTGGAATCTCACAGCGGCGGCGGAGGGTTTCAGGTAGTGATCCAGCGCACGTTCGGCGGCGTCGTGGAGTTTTCTGGAATCGAGGGATTCGTAGGGGGAGGTTTCGGGGGGATTCGGTGTGGGTTTGATCATGATGAGTTCTCAGTTGGTGAAGTGGAGCTACCTTCGATTGCCGCGACGCAATCTGAGGTGGCAGCTGTACGCGGGTTCGCGGACCGATAACTGAGAAATCGGCATACCTCCCTAGAAAGGTATCCCGCGCACAGCCGCCATGAAACAACCAACAGGCACCGGCAGGTGCTGTCAGGTTGGCGATTATGCATCAGTTATCAGGCCGCGACGCCCGTTCGCTGAATTTCCAGCGATCTTCAAAACCTATCCAGCCAACTTCCGAAGCACAACCGACGCGACTTGTCGGAAAACTCCCGCATGTAACGCGCTTCTGTAGGACGGACACCATCCATTGTGGGAGCGGGCTTGCTCGCGAAGGCGGTGTGTCAGTCACCGCAAGTGTTGGATGTGCTGACGCTTTCGCGAGCAAGCCCGCTCCCACAGGTTTTTCAGTGAGTTCAGAAAAGCTGTGTGCAACAAAAAAGGCGATGTCCCTCACGGAACATCGCCTTTCTATTACCGACGCTAAAACTTATTCCGGCAGTTTGTACGCAATCACGTAGTCACCCATCTTGGTGCCCAGCGAACCGTGACCACCCACCACCAGCAGGACGTATTGCTTGCCGTCCTTGCCGGTGTAGGTCATCGGGGTCGCTTGGCCGCCGGCAGGCAGACGCGATTTCCACAGCTCTTTACCAGTGTTCACGTCGTAGGCGCGCAGGTACTGGTCGAGGGTGCCGCTGAGGAAGCCGACGCCGCCCGCAGTCACCATCGAGCCGCCCATGCTTGGCACGCCAAGGGTGAAGCCGATCGGGATTGGCGAGCTGTCGCGGCTGGTGCCGTTCTTGCGTTTCCACACGACTTTGCCGGTGGTCAGGTCGATACCGGCGACGTAGCCCCAGGCCGGGGCCTGGCACGGTACGCCGAAGGGCGACATGAACGGGTGCATGGTCACCGCGTATGGCGCGCCAGTGTTTGGCTGGATACCGGCGGTTTCGCTTTCGCGTTTGCTGTCGGCGGCCACTTCGGCGCGCGGGATCATCTTCGAGACGAAGGCCATGTAGTTCGGGCTGGTGAACAGCATCTGGCGAACCGGGTCGACCGAGACGCCGCCCCAGTTGAACACGCCGACGTTACCCGGGTAGATCAGGCTGCCTTGCTCCGACGGAGGCGTGTATTGGCCTTCGTAGCGCAGTTCCTTGAACTGGATGCGGCACAGCATCTGGTCGAACGGGCTCGCGCCCCACATGGCTTTTTCGGTCAGTTCCGGGGCCAGCAGGTTGAGGTCCGAACGGGCCTGGGTCGGTGCGGTGTGGTCGCCTTTCACGGCGCCTTGCGGAACCGGGATTTCGCGGATCGGGATGATTGGCGTGCCGTCACGACGGTCGAGGACGTACAGGCTGCCCTGTTTGGTCGGGGCGATCAGCGCCGGTTTCACGCCATCGGCGGTTTTCATGTCGAGCAGGGTTGGCTGGCTGCCAACGTCCATGTCCCACAGGTCGTGGTGGGTGAACTGGTAGTTCCAGCGCACTTTACCGGTGGCCAGATCCAGCGCGACGATGCCGGCGCTGAATTTCTCGGCGCCTGGGGTGCGGTCGGCGCCCCACTGGTCCGGAGTCTGGTTGCCCAGTGGCAGATAAACCATGCCGAGTTTTTCATCGACGCTGGCCAGCGACCACATGTTCGCCGAGTTACGGCTGTAGATTTCGCCCGGCGCCAGAGGCTCGGTGGCGTCTGGCTTGTCGCTGTCCCAGTTCCACACGAGGTGGCCGTCGTGCACGTCGAAGGCGCGGATCACGCCCGATGGCTCGTTGGTCGATTCGTTGTCGGTGACGTGACCGCCCATGATCACCAGATCACGGGTAATCGCGGCCGGCGAGGTGGAGTAGTAGCCACCGGCGGTGAACGGGCCGATGCCTTGGGTCAGGTCGACCACGCCGTTTTTGCCGAAGCCTTCGCAGATCTTGCCGGTGTCGGCGTTCAGTGCGATCAGGCGTGCATCGGCGGTTGGCAGGTACAGACGACGCGGGCAGGCCTGGGCAACGGCTTTGCCGGCTTCGGAGATAACGGCCGAGGCGGCGTTATCAGCTTTCGCGTAGGCGGCTTCGTCGTAGTACGACACGCCACGGCAGGTCATGTGGGCGAAGCCCTTGAAGCCCACCGGGCTCTTGATCTGCGGGTCGAAGCGCCAGATTTCCTTGCCGGTGTCCGGGTCCAGTGCCAGCACTTTGCTGTGCGCGGTGCAGGCATAGATCATGCCGTTGACTTTGAGCGGGGTGTTTTCGTTGGTCAGCTCGACCGGGTCATCAGACGTCGGCAGGTCGCCGGTCTGGATGCGCCAGGCCTCTTTCAGCTTGCCGACGTTGGCCGGGGTGATCTGCTTCAGCGGCGAGTAGCGGTCACCGAACTCGGTGCGGCCATAAGCCTGCCATTCGCCATCCGGCATGGCTGGCGCGGTGCTGGTCATGTCTGCGGTGTCGCGGCCCAGTTCGCCAAAGGTTTCCCCGGGGTGGGTGAACAGGCTGGCCAGGGCAGTGACGCCGGCCAACACTACAGCCACGCTCAGACCACCCGTGCCCATCGGCGCCGGGCCGGCAAGCAGCAGCGGACGACGGAACCACGGCAGCAACATCACGATGCCGAGGACAAACCACAGTGCCAGACGCGGCACCAGTTGCCACCAGTCCAGACCGACTTCCCACAAGGCCCAGACCGTGCTGGCGAACAACACGATGGCGTACAGGCCCAGCGCTGCGCGACGACGCAGCAACAACAGAATGCCGCTCAGCGCAATGCCGATACCGGCCAGCAGGTAGTACAGCGAGCCGCCGAGCATGCTCAGCTTGACTCCCCCGGCCAGCATGGCCAGGCCCATCAGTAGAAGCAGAATGCCGAGCAGGCTCGGTAACAGACGGCCCCGACTCGAAGCACTTTCAGTGCTCATAGTGTGATTCTCCGTGACGTTTATTTAGTCCCGCGCTTTAGTCACTTTAGATGACGATTGGGCGCAGGTATGGTTCAGATAAAAACTTGTCTAGCTAACGAATTTCATAAATCCCCTGTGGGGGCGGGCTTGCTCGCGAAAGCGGTATGTCAGAAGGCTGATGCATCGACTGACACGCCGCCTTCGCGAGCAAGCCCGCTCCCACCTTGGGATTTGCGTAAATCTTTAGAACGACGACTGGATCTTGATCCCCGCGATCAATGCGTCATCGACCTCGTTCACGCCGCCCGGATGGCGGATGTATTGCAGGTTCGGGCGCACGGTCAGCCAGTTGGCGACGTGCACGCCGTAATACAGTTCGGCGCTGTATTCGGTGTCCTGCGGCGGCAGGAAGGACGGGGCGTCATAGTCGTAGACGGCGTGCGCCTGATTGCTCGCTTCGGCGTTCTTGCGGAAGGCCGGGTTGACGTGGACGCGGGCCAGGGCGAAACCGATGTCGTCCTTCGCGCGGGCATCGAACGGGCCTTTGTAGACCACGCCGGCCTGCACGTAGTTGTCGATCGCGTTGGTTTTCTTGTCGTGCATCGTCGCGTTGGCGAACACGCTCAAGCCGCGCGAGTGATCGCTGGCGATGCTGGTGATTTGCTGCTGGGCGCCGAACCACACGCCGTGCTTGCTCGACGCGCTGCGGTAGGCTTCGCCGCTCAGTGCGGCGGGCTGGCCGTTCTGGTCTTTATAGACGTCAGAGGCCTTGGCGCTGCTGTAGTAGTAACCGGCGCGGTATTCGCCCGGCAGGTCGTTGAGCTTCGGCGTCCACACCAGTTCCACCGGCAACACGGCGCCCTGGGTGCCGCTGCCGCTGAGTTTGAAGCCGTTTCCGCGATCGAGGTTCGACGGGTTCTGCTCGTAGGCGCCGACTTGCGCGTACAGCTCCGGGGTCAGGTGATATTTGACCCGCAGTGCCCACTGGCTGACCGGCCAGTTGTACCAGATGCCGCCGACCCAGTTGCCGACCTGCGAGCCGCAGAACGCCAGGTTCTGGAAGTCGCACGGGAAGCTGTTGAAGTCTTCGCCTTCGCCGAAGCGGCCGACCTTGATGTCGAGCTTCTGGTCGAAGAATTTCTGCTGGTACCACATCTGCGTCAGGCGTGTGGTCTGGCCACGGCCCCAGACTTCCTGGGCCGAGGTGAAACCGCCAACGCGTGGATCGTTGATCCGGTCATTGCTGATGTTGTTGCCGCTGCGCTTGGTGATGGTCAGCTGAAATTCGGCATCGTCCCAGCCGAGGATTTTTTGCAGGTCCAGGTGCGTGCCCAGACCGAACTGATCGCTGTAGCGCGCGGTCCGATCGTGGTCGTAGCCGCCTTGCAGGTTGCTGCCCATTTCGCCGGTGTAATCGAGTTTGAAGTCGTAGCCTTTTTCCGCCAGCTCGGTACGCGTGCCGTTCCAGTCACCGAGCATCCACGGTGAGTCGCTGTCGAAGGCGGGGGCCGCCTGGGCGTAGGTGGCGAAGCCGAGCGCGGTGCAGCCGCCGAGCAGGCGCAGGGTTGAGATAGCGCTGTCTCGGGAGAAGGAAAAATCAGGCATGGTCAGTCTTTTTTTGGTGTTTTACGGGGGTAAACCGAGCGCTTCAATTTGACGCAGGCAGTGAAGCGATTCAGCTGAAGGGCGGCAGGATAATGATCTGTAACAAAAAGACAAAGGGCTTTTGCAGACATGCAGCGTTTCGGATTCGGTAACAGTGCGGCAAACGGGCGCATTGTGGCGATGGCCGCAGGCTGCGATCTTCTCGGGTTGGCCTACATTTGATGCAAGGCCTTCCACCTGACCGGCCCCTCGGCTAAGGTGCGCGGCTTGTGCATTTTCACTCCGTCCAAAGGCCTGGCATGAACGACCACACTCCCGATCCGCTGCATGGCGTAACCCTTGAACAGATTCTCAATGCGCTGGTGGCGCATTACGAGTGGTCGGGGTTGGCCGAGCGCATCGATATCCGCTGCTTCAAGAGCGACCCGAGCATCAAGTCGAGCCTGACGTTCCTGCGCAAAACCCCGTGGGCGCGGGAGAAGGTCGAGCGCCTGTACGTGAAACTGATGCGCACCAAGCGTCCGCTCTGAGATGAACGCCGTTTCGCGGCGACGCCTGATCACGCTCCTCGCCAGCCTCGGCTGGGCCGGGTTGAGCATTCAGTTGTACCTGATTTTCCTTGCGCGACTGAGTGTCGATGCCAGCCTGCTGGGCGGGCTGGTGAGTTTCTTCAGTTACTTCACGGTGTTGACCAACACGCTGGTGGCGACGGTGCTGACCTGCGCGATCACCCGGCGTGAATCCGCTGCGCAACGCTGGTTTCTGCAGCCATGGGTCAGCAGTGGGGTGGCGGTGAGCATTGCCGTGGTGGGGCTGGCCTACAGCATTTTGCTGCGGCATTTATGGCACCCCGAAGGCTGGCAGTTTATTGCCGATGAATTGCTGCACGACGTGATGCCGTTGCTGTTTCTTGGCTATTGGTGGTTTTGCGTACCGAAGGGTTCGTTGCGCCTGAAGCACCTGGCGCTGTGGCTGATCTATCCGCTGCTGTACTTCGTTTACGCGCTGCTGCGCGGGCATCTGCTCGGCGCGTATGCGTATCCGTTCATCGATGTGGCGCTGCTCGGTTATGCACAGGTGTTTATCAATGCCGGAGGGATATTGGTGGGATTTGTGCTGATTGGGTTGTTGGTGATCGGGGTCGACCGCTGGCGTGGGGCTGAAAAATAAGGTGTAAACCTGTGGCGAGGGAGCTTGCTCCAGCTGGGGTGCGAAGCAACCCTGAACTCGGACTACAAGTTGCGTCAGGCAAATCGCGTTCACAGGTTTTGCGACTGCTTCGCAGCCGAGCGGGAGCAAGCTCCCTCGCCACAAAGGTGTTCATCTTCCCAATGGAGTGAACATCACTCTTCTTCGGGAGTACCCTCAGCCCGCCAGTAACCGACGGCTTTGACGAACTGTTCATTGAGCCCATGCTCATCCAGCAGCACCCGACGGATCTGCCGCGAGACCTTGGTCTCGGTCGCCACCCACGCATACAGATTGCCCTTGGGCACCTGCAGCTCTTTGACCGTGGTCAGCAGGTTGTCCTTGCCACCTTCGCGCAGGACCCAGATCACATTGACCTGCGCCGCACTCTCCAGCACTTGTTGCTCGGCACCGTTCTCCACTTCGATCACCACCAGCGCCTTGCGATTCGCCGCCAGACCTTCGAGGCGGCGGGCGATGGCGGGCAGGGCGGTTTCGTCGCCGATCAGCAGGTAGCTGTCGAAGATGTCCGGCACGATCATCGAACCGCGTGGCCCGCCGATGTGCAGGAATTGCCCGGGTCTGGCCTGTTCAGCCCAGGTCGAGGCAGGGCCGTCGCCGTGCAGGACGAAGTCGATGTCCAGCTCGAGTTTTTCCAGGTCGTAGCGGCGCGGGGTGTAGTCGCGCATCTCGGGCAGGGGGCCGTTGTCCTTGCCGGCGCCGAGCACCATGGTTTCCAGCGCAGCGGTTTGTTCGGCGTTCTGCGGGAACAGCAGTTTGACGTGATCGTCGGTGCCCAGGCTGATGAAACCGGCCAGTTCCGGCCCGCCAAGGGTGATGCGGCGCATGCGCGGGGTCAGGTCGACCACGCGCAGCACTTCGAGTTTGCGGCGTTTGATTTCGTGCATCACACGGTGAATGGTTTGCGTATCGACTGCAGTCATTCGGCTTTCTCCGGGGCAAATTGAACGGCAGGGCCGTCGACGATGGCTTTGGCGGTGTCGTTGAGCAGCGCGGCAACCCGTTGGATTTCTTCCGCGCTCCAGCGTCCGTGGTGCAGCTGCAAGGCGTGGCGCAGGTTGTGCACCGCCTCGTGGATTTCCGGCGGCCGGTCATGGCCGCGCAGTGAACGCTTGCTGACGTCGATGCGCATGCGCACGCCATCCAGCGCTACCGCTTGCTCGCTTAAAGACAAACGACCGGCCTCGGTCACGCTGTAGCGTTTTTTGCCGGCCTCGGCGTCGCCGCTGATCAGGTCGCTTTCTTCGAGGAACGTCAGGGTCGGGTAGATCACGCCGGGGCTGGGGCTGTAAGCGCCGTCGAACATGCCTTCGATCTGGCGGATCAGGTCATAGCCATGGCAGGGCTGCTCGGCGATCAGCGCCAGCAGCAGCAATTTCAGATCACCGGGGGCGAAGACCCGTGGGCCGCGCCCGCCGCGTTCACGGCCGGGGCGTTTTTCGAAGCCGTCACGGCCGTCGCCGTGTTCGCGGTGATGGTGGGGGGAATGATGGTCTCTCATTTTTGCCTTCTCTCTCGTCGTGTTTAGATACAACTTAAGATATATCTTTACGCCGGCGCAAGAGGTCCTGACCAACGGTGCAGATCTGATTCATCGAATCCGCAGGCGCAAAAACCGGAAAACGATCAAAAAAAACCGGTATTAAATCCCGCGGCAAAGGCGCAGTTTAGTGCTAACTCTCTAATGTCCGGTTTCGCCCTTTAATCTCGGGAAAGTGTGGTATCGGTCTTACGGAAGTTGCCGCAAAGTTCTGGCGCGTAGAGTCACCCGGGTGGCGCGTTGTAGCCTGTCTCTTACAGTTGAACAGGAACTTTTCTGATTTTTGCGGTTTTTTCTCTCTCATCTAATGGCGCTCAGGCTACAAGGTCGCAGGACATTGCCTGCTTACTTTAAATATAAATTGGTTGACCATGCCTCGGCGTTGAAAGTTAACGGTGAGTCACTAACTGCTCGTGACTGTTGTGCTCATCTTGATCTTTCGATGAATCAACTAATTTATATAAGACAGGTATTCAATGATGCTCAAGAAACTCGCCTTTGCCGCCCCTCTGACCGTATTGGCCATGAGCGCCTCGATGGCGTTTGCCGCCACCGAAGCCAAGCACTCGATCAGCATCGTGGCGCACGTGCCGCCTGATGACTTCTACGCGGTGCCGGTGGATGCCGACCTGGTCAACAAGGATCAGGACATGAGCTACAACCCGTCCACCGATTCGATGCGCGAGGTCAACGGTCACTTCGACGTGCTGCACACCGCCGGCAAGGTTCACGCCCGTCTGGAAGGCGTGCCGAAGCTGATTGCCGGCAACAAAACCGTCGATCTGAAGGTCGAACTCAACGGCAAGACGCTGACCACCCTCTCTCAGGAAGTGGTCGGTGACACCGAGTCCAATACGCGCTATCGCGCACCCTTCAAGATCAGCGCTACCGGTGCCAAACCCGCCCCTGGCGACTACACCGGCGTGGTCATGCTGGTCGTGGAACCTTCGGTCTAAGGCATAACCGCAATACCTGACGTTACTTGTTCAAGTGGCGTAACCGGTCGGCAACTTGCAACTTTTTAGTTGTCCGGCCGGACTTTTACTTTCCGGTAATCAGAGTATTCGTTCATGTTTCCGATGACGCCCATCGCGGCTGCGCTTGCGTTGCTGACTTGCAGCGGCGTACTCGCGGCGCCCGCATCCGTTGATAATACGCCGCGAAGTTTGCTGGCCCAGGCCAAGGGTCTGCCGGCAGACTTTGAAGAGCACTTCTTTGATGTTCCATTGGCTGTTCGCGTAGAACTTGATCAGCAACCTCTTGGCGAGGCAATGATTGTCTTGTCGCGTGACGACCGCATTACCCTGCTCGACTTCACCGACACCAGTGACAGTCGCATCAGCGCCGCCGAGCGTGAAACCTGGGCGAGCATCCTCAAACCCGGGATCGCCCTGGGAAGTTGCAGCGGCCAATGCCCGGAGCAACTGCTGGCGGTGCACTACAACCTCGAAAGCTCGCTGCTGTCGATCGTCACGGAAAACGCCGAGCGTGATTTGCAGGCGCAACGTTTCCATGATCAGCCGGAGGGCGGCAGCAGCGGTCTGATGCTGCGCAATCAGCTCAACCTCAACGGTGGCCAGGATCAGGATATGGGTGGCCGTTTCGGTCTGGAAGCCAGTGCCAGCCTCGGCAACTGGAGCCAGTCCTTCAACATGCAGCTGGCGCGCCTCGGCGGGCCGGACACCCAGACCTATCACGCGGTACACGAGCTCTACACCCAGCGTGAATTGCAGGGCAGTTTTTTCCGTCTGGGCTATTTCACCCCCAATTCCGAAGGACTGACCCGCCAGCCACGGTCGTTCGGCACCAGCCCGGACACGGCGGTGGGCGTGATGTACGGCAGCTCCGACAGCCTCGCCGTCGACAGCCCGCGCCCCAGCGTGTACCCGATTTTCGTCACGGCCAATCGCCAGGCGTCGGTGGAGATCTATCGCGATGGCCTGCTGATCAACACCCAGTCAGTCACTGCCGGCCTGCAGACCCTCGACACCCGGCCATTGCCCGGCGGTATCTACGAGGTCGAAGTGCGCCTGATCGAAGACGGCCAGACCACCTCGACCACCCAGGAACTGGTGTACAAACCGGTGAACTGGCGCAACCTCGACGAGCGCTGGCGCTACAACCTGTTCGCCGGGCAGGAAAGCAAATTGCTCAGCAACTGGGACGAACAGAACAGCGGTGAATTCACCGCCGGCGCCGCGCTCAACTACCTGCTGCACCCGCGAGTGATCCTCGGGTTGTCGGCACGTCAGGTGCGCGACACCTTGCAGTACGGCACCTCGATCGACTGGAGCCTGGCCGACAGCGTCAGCTTTTTCGCCAACCTCTATCAGACCGAGGATCACGGCACCGGCGCCGATGTGCAGGGCCTTTACAACTACGGCGCCGGCAGCCTGGTGGTCAGCCACAACCGCAGCTGGCTCGACACCCGCAACAGTTACGACACGCTGCCCGACGGCACCCGCGTGCGTCAGCGCAATGTGTTCATCGGCGAAACCAGCAATTCGTCGCTGGCGATCAACCACCGCCTCAGCCGCAAGAACTCCTTGAGCGCTCGGGTTTCGCACAGCGAAGGCAACGTCGAAGGCGTGGGCATGGACCTTGGCTGGAGCCAGCGCACCGAGTTGTTCGGCAGCGATGCCAACTGGCGGTTGTCGCTGTTCGATCGGCCGGGCAGCTACAGCAGCGGCGATACACGCAATCGCGGGGTCGACCTGAGCATCAGCATGGCGCTGGGCGGCCCCGGCCAACAGGTCTCGGGCAGTATCGGCAGCCGTACGGCACGCGATGGCGGGCGCGACAACAACGCCTCGCTTGGCTATCGCAAGGACTGGCAGGACCACGTGCTGCAAAGCGTTTCGCTCACGGCGCTGACCGATACCTACGGCGTCGGTCTGGCCAGCCTGGCCAACTTCCGAACCGACTGGATCAATGGCGACGGCTTCCTGCAGCGCTCGTCCTATAACGGCAACTTCACCGGTGGCGTGAACCTCGACAGCAGCGTGATCGTCGGCGCTCAGCGGCTGGTGCTGACCAGTCAGCATCAGGGCCGCGGCGCCGGGATGATCGTCGATGTCGAGTCGGATATCACCGACGTCGCCCTGCGCGCCGACGACCTCAGTGGCGGCAGCGCGGCGCTGCGCCCGGGGCGCAATTTCATCCCGCTCACGGCGTATCGCAACAGCTCGGTGAGCTTCGATTTCGAAGGCAATCACGTCCCGGCGGCCAGCATCGAGCCGGCCCGTACCCGCTATCACCTGAACAAGGGCGGCGTGGAGTACCGCAAGGTCCGCGTGATGCAAACCGTCACCGTGCTCGGGCGCCTGCTCGACCCGCAGGGCCGGCCGCTCAAGGGCCATCACGTGATCAATCACGCCAGCCGTGGGGTCAGCGAAGTCGACGGATTTTTCTCGATGGAAATGCACGCCGGCTCACCGACGCTCGAAGTGCGCTACGCCGATCAATTGCTTTGCCGGTTCCGGCTCGATATCGACAGCCACCGTCGTGAAAACAACGTGCTGATGATCGGTGATTTGCGCTGTTCGCCGGACACGTTGGCCGAGGCCACCCACAAGGCCGAGACCGCGGGTTGATTTCGGCCTGCCAGAGGAGATTTTTCCAGACATGAACGTCGCACGCCTGACCACACTCCGTCGTCGCTGGTTGCCAGCCCTTGCGCTGGCCGCGATCACGGCTTCTCCGAGTCACGCCGAACAGGTGTCCATCACGGCCGAATTCAGGCCGGACTCGTCTTATCCACATCGCAACAAGTTCGTTAACACCACGCCACCCAGCGGCTATTGCACCTACGATCCGGCGCAGTGCGAACAGAACGAAATATTCAGTTTGCAGGTGCCGATCCAGTTCGATTCGCGTGTGCCGATCATGGCCAATCACCCTTCGCCACGGCAGGGTGCGACATTTCAGGTGCCCACCCAATGGCGTGAGCTGACGGTCTATCACGAGAGCACCCGCGAGCCGGAAACCGTCAGGGTAAGGATTGTCGGGATCGGTTCGCGCTACGTGACCGAGGACGTGATGAAACTGGTCGGTGGCGCCGATGACTATCGCCTCGCGCATAACCTTTTATGGGGATCGAGTTGGGTCAACGCGCCGGCGCCCTGTCAGTACAGTGGTGTGGGCTGGTACACCGCCGAATCCTACGCATTTTTCTGGAAAACCCCGTCGGCCACTGCCTGTACCAAGCAGGCGAAGTTCGATGTGCCGTGGTTGCGCCTGGATTTCCTCGATTTTGCCTATGAACTGGAAACGCCCAACCCGTTGGGCATGTCGTCGGGGCACTACACCGGCGATCTGACCTACAGCGTCGGCCCGAATTCCGACTTCGATTTCGGTGACGTAATGATGCCCAGCAGTTCATCGCTGACCCTGAATTTCAATCTGGATGTCCGGCACACCCTGAAGGTCGATATCCCGCCCGGCGGGGAAAAAGTCCGCCTGGTGCCCGCCGGTGGCTGGCAGGGCTGGTTGCAGGCCGGGCGGCGGCCGGTGAGCCTGTTCCGTGACCAGACGTTCACTATCTCGGCCTCGTCGCGGTTCAAGATGCAAATGATGTGCGGGCCCGGATTGAATGGCGAGTGCGCCATCGAGGATGCCGAGACCAATCGCCGGGCCGAGATGTTCGTCAGTGTCAGTCTGCCCAATGGCCTCACCGACCTGTCCGGCCAACCGGTAAAACGCTTGCGTCTGAAATCGGGGGAGGAGAACGCGCTGTATTTCAAACCCGGGTTCTATGTGGATCGGGCTCCCGGCGTCCTGCATTTCGAAGTGCCGCCCCATTCGATGGCCACCATGCTGCGCCCCGGCGAGAGCGGCAGCTACAGGGGCACGGTGATTGTGATCTGGGATTCGGATATCTGATGGGCCGCCTATCGAAGCGCCACGTCGGCAGTGTGTTCAATGACCAAGGAATCAAGGTGATGAAACGTTTGTTGTTATCAATCGGTTTGAGCGGGTTGTCCTTCGCCCTGCAGGCCGCTCCACAGATCAATGTCGGGACGGTGTACGACTATCTCGAGGGTGACAAAAGTACCTACCTCAAGCGCGTATTCAACAGCGGTGACAGCACCGCGTTCGTCAAGGTCAACATCCTCGAAATCATCTACGACGCCGACGGCAAATCGCGGGAGATCGAAGTCAGGAATCAGGCGGACATGAGCAGCCGTGACGGCCTGATGGCCAGCCCGGCGCGGCTGATCGTCCCGGCCAATGGCATGCAGGGCACGCGCCTGGTGTTGCTGGGCGAGCGCGACCGGGAGCGCTATTTCCGCGTGCGCTTCATCCCCGTGGTTCCGGAAAAAGAAGACGAGTTCGCGGTGTCCGCCGATGAGCGCGAACAGTACAAAAACACCTTGTCAGCCGGGGTCAACGTCATGACCGGTTTCGGTACGGTGTTCTTCGTACGCCCGAAAGACAGCCGTTTCGACAGCGTGATCGAAGACACCCCGACCACCTATCGCGTGCGCAACAACGGCAACACCGTGGTCGTGGTCGACGAGTTTCGCAACTGCGCACTGACGGACGAAACCGCCTGCGAACCGACCACCAAACATCACGTGCGCGCGGGCAACAGTTTCGAGTTCGAGAAGAAACCCGGGCGCGAATACCGCTTCAATCTGGTGGAAGGCGCCAGCAAGAAAACCTTGCGCGTCGCCGGCCGCTAATCACGGGATGACCTGAGATGATCAAACAATCGTTCATGGCCGTGAGCGCGGGCCTGCTGACGCTGTTCAGCAGCACGCTGTTCGCGGCGCGCGAAGAGCACCGCTTCGAGGTGTCGGTGGACATCCCGACGCTGGGTTTTTACGTCATACCGGCCGAGACGGACTGGATTCATCGGGCGCAGATTCTGCCGTGGAATGTCAGCAGCAAAAGCCTCGGTGGATTGCGCAAACACTTCGACGTGCGGCACGACACCAGTGCCATCGAGGCCCGACTGGACAGCCAGGCGTACCTGTCCAATGGCCGCGCCGAACAGAACATTTATCTGCGCGTCAGCTTCGCCGATACCGAACTCAGTCATGAGTCGCCGCGCCAGGTGGTCTCGGCGGAGCAGGCTCGGGCCGGCGGGCGCTATGTGCTGGAGATCCAGCCGATCGTGCCCGCCGGTGGCTACAAACCGGGGAGTTATTACGGCAACGTACACCTGATTTTCAATGCCGCGGCGCCCTGAATCCACGGGCCTGTCCGCTCTCCAGTGGGCAGGCCGTGGAAGTTTACGCCGGCATCAAAGCCCGGCGCGTCGCAGTGCCTCACGGGTCAGACGGCGTGCCAGTTCTTTTTCGTCATCGGCCAGATCAACCAGCAAACGATCGAACACCGCGTCGCTGATCGGTGCTTCGTCGAACACCACCGTCGGGGGGACGGGGAGGTCCTGCATCAGGTCCAGGAGCTGTTCGCGCAAGGCCTTACGTTGCTCGGTCTGGGTCGACTCGCTCCACTGCCGCTGCACTTCGCGCAGCGATTCGAGCTTGTCATAGTTGGCCTGGAAGCGACGCTTGTTGCTTTCCAGCCGTGTCGGATACTTTTCTTCCAGGTACTGCGTCCAGAAGTCGAGTTCGAGCATCGCGTTCACCAGACCGTCGCCTTCGCCCAGCGCCAGCACGGTGCCATAAGCCTGATCGATCATCGCGTCACTGACGCCGGACACCTGTCGATACAGCATGCCTTCGGACTGCCACGGCAAGCCGAGGCGTTTCGCCAGGCCGGTCTGATAGGCCAGGTAGATTTCCACATCGTCCGGGTTGCCGCCGCGGCTGGCGACGTCGGCCCGGGCGATTTCGTTGACATGCTCAAGACGAGCCGCCCCTTTGGCCAGCGTCACCAGTTTCAGCTCCAGCTCCTTCGGGTCGACCGAATAGGCATGGGCCTCGTAGGCGAGCACGTTGATGCCCATGTGATTGAACAACTGCGCACCGGCATCGGCGCAGTCCACCGGTGCGACCACCATGGTGAACAGTTTCTCCCGCAGGCGGCTGTCGACGTGCACGGCGTCGAGCATGCGCCAGACGCGCTGCATCAGTTGCGCGCGCGCGGCGCCATCGGCCCGGTAGTCGGCGAAGTCACGCACGCTGAGCAGCGTCGCCATGAATGGCTGTGCGGCGGGCTCCTCCACCAGTTCCGCCCACGGGGTTTCGCGGTCGACGCCCCAGCCGGGGACATCGCTCCAATAGTCGGCGCCATAGTTGGAGACGATCGCCGTGTTCTGCCCCGGGGCCGGGGACAGCAACGGCTCCTCAGGCAAGGCCATTGCCCGGCGATGGGCCTGGTAGCGCAGGCGGTTGATGTCGGACAGGGCCACCACGTCCAGACGCGTGCGGGCCACCAGCCACTGCGCATCGGAGCCCGTCGGAGCTTCGGGGATCTGCGTCAGCGGGTTGCCGCGCAAATCGAGCAGCAACGCCCGGGGGCGCGGCCTGGCCAGGATGCCTTCGGGCCAGGTCGTCAGCCCGGTGTTTTTCAGCACGACCACCTTCAGACGCGGCATGCGTGAAAGATCGGGTGACAGGCCCAACGGGTTGTCGTCCATTTTCAGCACTTCGAGGTAGCTCAGGCTGCGCAACCGTTCGACCGCGACCGGATCGAGCACGATGTGGTTGTTGCTCAGACGCAGCCGTTCGAGGCGCCGCAGTGTGGTGCCGATGCGCTCCGGCAAACGGGTCAGCTCACAGTATTTGGCGCTGAGTTCGACCAGGTTCGGAAAGTCCTTGAGCAAGCCGTCGGGGTTGGTGGAAAACCGCGTGTTGTCTAGTTTCAGCACCGTGACCTTATCGAGGAATTTTTTCAGCCCCGGACGCTTCGCCCACCAGACTTCAAGATCCACGGAGAGCAGTTCCCGGGACAGATCGAGGGCAAAGGACGAGGGATCGGCACGATTGCCGAGGTCCGGGTTTTTGCGTTCGAAGCAGTCCAGCAGACTGTCGTAGATATGCAGCCCGCCACCGTCGCGAAAGCCCTGGCTGCCCGGTCCCCAGCTGTCCGGCTGCTGATAGCGCCAGCGATGGACGATGGCCCGCAGCTCATCGAGATCGTTTTCATGGGTTGCGATGGCCTTGAGCGGCTCGCCCTGTGCGGTGAGGGCATCGGCAAACGCATTGACCTCGCCCGGGCTGAAGTGCGGGTGCAGGTCCTGAATGCGTTCCTGCAGAGTCGCCGCGTTCCTGCTCAGGGCCGGGCCGCGCAGCAGAAACAGCATGGCGTGTTCAGCGACCGGGCGGATCGGCGGGGTGGCCAGCAGTGTGCGGCGTTCCTCGGGAGGCAGGGTCTTGTCGATGACCCATTGCCGGAACTGTTCGACATCGTGGGTGCGCATGCCCAGGGCATTGCCACCCTCATGGTCGATGGCCTGCGCCATCGCTTCATACAGACCGCTCGGGGCATGGATCGGCTGGTCGGCGCCATCGCGCACCTGATAACGATCAGCGGCGATCCGCACCAGTACGCGCACCCGTTCGGCGGACGCGGCACCGGCCTCGCACCGCAACGGGCCATCGAAGCTGCCCTCGCGGATTTCCACGCGCAATGTGCCGAAGGTATCGCTGTAGTGCCGCAGTGCACCGAGGATCAGCCGTTCGCTGTCGATGTTGCTCAGGGCTTCGCTCTGCAAGCCCTGAGCGGCGCGGACCGATTGCAACTCGAATTGCACCTCGCGCGCCAGCGTGCGCAGACGCAATGGCAGGCGCCGCTGGGCCACGATCGCCTGCGACTCCATCGGCGTGGCTTGGGCCACCACGCGTTCGGCGAGGGTCGAGGTCAACTGCGGGCAGTCCACCAGCAACTGGCGGGCTGCCGGCGAAAGCGCAGTGGCTGAAGCCTGCGGCGGTGTGGCAGCGAGGCGATCGAGGGTGTCGCTGAGCAGGGGCGGTGGCTCAGTGTTGTCCACGTGCATACGCCGCAGCAGATTATCGTCGGTGCCGGTGAGCAGGCGCATGTGCTCCAGTTGGGTGCTGCTGAAACCCTCGGTGCGATGGCCGATGCGGCGCATCAGCAGGGTTCCCTCCCACTGGCGCGGGTTCTCCGTTTCACAGACCCAGGCGCCGTCGCTGTTGTGCGTCAGGCTCGGTGCGTAAGCCTCGGGCCGTTGCGGATGACGGATGCGATGTTCACCGGTGACCGGGTCCTTCGCCACTTCGAACAGTTGCCCATCCAGCTTCAGTAACTGTTTGTCCCCTACTGCATGCAGGCCCTGCGCATCCGCTTGGCTGTGCGCGGGCAGTGTCTGCTCCGGCAAGTGATAGGGCGTCAGGTCGGGGCTCCACAGGCGCGTGCGGCCATCCGCCGATTGCACCGGTTTCATCTCCTGGACAAACGCCGACAACTTGACCCGGAAGGTCTGACCAATGGCCGTGCCCGCGGCAAAGGCGCCGAATTGAACGATGTTTTCCAGCACGCCAATCGCCTGTTCACCGGCCTCGGCCTTACGTCCTTCGGCCAGATCCACCAGGCATTCGAATGTGCTGTCGAGCAGTTGGTACATCGTGTAGCCGAGCATCAACTGGCCGAGGAACGGCATAAACGGCGTCACCACCAGCAACGCGACGTTGAGGATGTTCGAGAGCATTTTTTCCAGGTTGTCCCACCAGGCCCAACGGGCCATGCGGTCTGCATACGCCGTGGAAATCGCGATCTCGGCGGCATCATTGAGGATCTTGTTGAGCTTCTGGCGATAGAGATACCCCCACAGATCACCGTTGAAGCGGGTCTCGCGGTCGTCGCGGATGTTGCTCAGGCAAAACCGCAGATTGGGGTTGTCCACCGGCGTTTCGCGCCAGGTTGGCATATTGGCTTCGGCCTGTACCGGCTGCCATCTGACCTGCGCCAGACGGTCATTGAGCTGCGCGAAAAAATGCCCGCGCTGCTGCTGACCGACAAACTGGCTGAAGAATTTCTGGTAGCTCTCAGAGGATGTGCTGTCGCGCAATTGCCGGGTCAGTTCGGCCATCAGCGCGAGTGACGAGGGGTATTGCTTGAGCGGGTGTTCCGGGTCGTGGGGGACATAGGCGATGAGTGGCACAGGCGCGCGGGCGCCGAGTATATCCGGGGCGATCAGGACGATGCCGGTCAGCGTGGTGTCCATCATCGTCAGGTTGTAGTAACTGACGGTCCGGCCTTTCCATCGCAGATTGCGGCGGTCGTCGAGCATGCCTTGCACGACGTCATAGGCGTCCGCGTCGATGTGTTTTTTCGCCAGAGCCATGCGTGCGGCGAGGTGCAGTGCGCTCTTCTGGCTGAGCCCGACCTTGTGCCGTAAAACCTGGCGTGCGACGCCATCGCCGGGCAACAGAAAAGCGTTCAGGTGTTGCTGGTAGCGCGCGCCTAGGTCGAGTTCACGGCACAGCGTTTTGAACTGTTCGATGCGCATTTTGTGTTTGAGCGGCTTGACCGTGAAGTGGCCATTGGCATCCGGGCGGCTGATGAATTCCGAGTCCTCGCTGAACACCTCGCCGCTGGAAAAGTTATGCAGCGCGGCATCCAGCAGCGAGACCGTGCGGCTGTTGGTGGCGCCGGCGAAATCATGCACCCACCAGGAGGTGTTCACCGGGGCGTAGAGGCGCAGCCAGGTCTGTTCGACATCGTCCTCGACACCGAAGCGCGCCGTCAGTGCCTGTTGCAGCAGCGGTTTGGCAAAGGCGTAGACGTCTTGCAGATTGTTCAGGGCCTGGTCGACTTTGTTCTGAGCCTTCCAGGCCCTCTGCAGTGCCTGTTGCAAGTGCTGATGATCGGCGGGCGCGATGTCGCGATGCCAGGGCTCGATGCCCGGTTTGAGGGTTTTAAGCTGGTTGACACGCGCGACACTGGTCTCGCGCAGCCACGCCGGCAGGGCCTTGGCGATCACCTCATGGTGAACGCCGGGAGCGGCGGGCGTGCGCGGCAATTCGGACTGAGGTCCTTGCAGGGGTTGGATGGGCATGGCGCTGATCGTCCTTGATCGAAATGGAACGATCAGACTAGGCAACGACCGCTGTCGAAAAAAGCGCAAATACCCGCTCTGAATGGCGTGGGTCTGGCGCGGACACTTCGAAAAATGAACGCTGAAAAATACACTGTTACCGCACCGGCTCTGTGCCGATATGCCTTAGCGCGCCGCAGTGACCTGCGGTGCCTGGCACATCGTGTGCGTGCCCGGTTGCAGGTACGGCGAGAGGATCGGCGCCATGCCCTTGAGCACCTGTACCGGAAGCGCCGAGGTGAACTTGAAGTTCTCCGCCGAGCGCCCGGGGACGAACGCAGTCAGCGTGCCGAAGTGGTTATTGCCGATGTAGAACACGAAGGTCGCGGTGCGGTTGATCGACTTCGAACTGAGAATCCGCCCGCCGGAGCCGATGGCTTCGATGCGGTTGTCGCCGGTGCCGGTCTTGCCACCCATGACCAGTGGCGTGCCGTCGGCGGTTTTGAAACTGCCGGACACCCGTTTCGCCGTGCCCGAGTCCACCACTTGCGACAACGCCTCGCGCATCGCCGTGGCGACCTCCGATGGCATCACCCGTTTGCCCACGTGTGGGTCGTTGGTCAGGCGCGTTTCATACGGTGTGCCGGCGGCAAAGTGCAGGCTGTCGATGCGCAGGCTCGGCATGCGTACGCCGTCGTTGAGGATGGTGCCGATCAGCTCGGCCAGCGCGGCAGGGCGGTCGCCAGAGCTGCCGATGGCGGTGGCCAGCGACGGCACCAGATGGTCGAACGGATAGCCGACTTTCTGCCAGCGCTGGTGAATTTCCAGGAACGCTTCGATCTCGAGCATGGTGCGAATGCGACTGTCGCGGGCGCCCTTGTGCTTGCTCTTGAACAACCAGCTGTAGACTTCCTGACGCTCGAACTGACTGGCCTTGACGATCTCGCTGAAGGTGGCGTCCGGGTGGTTCAGCAGGTAGCCCATCAGCCACAGGTCGAGCGGGTGAACCTTGGCGATGAAGCCTTGATCCGGCAGATCGTAGGTGCCCGGGCCGTAGGCGTCATACAGTCGGATGAGGCGGTCATCGGTGAGTTTTTCGGTGAGCTTGGCGCCCTTGAGGTGCGAACGCACGAAGCTGTTGAAATCTTCCTGACTGGCGTTGGGCAGCAGATAGCGGTGCACGGCGGCCATGCGGATCGGCGTCGGGCGCATACTGTCGAGGAAGGTATCGAGGCGCGCCGGGGTGTCCTTGTTCTTGTACTTCTTCCAGAACTTGAGCAGGAACGAAGTGCCTTCGCGGTCGGCGAAACTGGCCAGGTATTCCTGACGGCGCGGATCGCGGTCATCCTTGAGCAACTCCGCGCTGCTGTTGGGGCCGGAGTAGGTGACATAGCGCACCACGTCACGCATCAGGCGAATGAACGGCAGGTTGATCGACTCGCGCAGGGCATCGCGCAAGCTCGGCATACGGCCGTTGTCTTCGTTGCGGAAGTTGTGGAACACATGCAGGCCGCCACCGGTGAAAAACGCCTCGCCGGGGCTGGCCGAATATTTGCGGTCGAGCGCGGCGCCGAGCATTTTCGACAGGTCGTGGTCCTTGTTCTGGATCAGGTAGTCGATCACCCACTGGCTGAGGCGGTCCTGATCCGGCACCTCGACTTTCTTCAGCTCCGGCACCGTCATGGCGCCGTACTTGTCGTGCAGCTCGGAGATGATCTGCAGGTACGTGGTGAGCACGCGCATCTTCGCCGTCGAGCCGAGCTCCAGTTTGCTGCCTTCGTTGATGTCGAACGGCTGGTCGGTGCTGTCGGTCTGCACGCGCACTCGCGAACCGTCCGGGGTCAGCTCGAACAGGGTGAAGCTGTAGCGCACCTGGGTGGTGCTGGTGGGGGTGAGCAGGCGTTCGCCGATCAAACCGATCTGCCCGGCAAACGCGGGGTCGGCGAGTTTTTTCAGGTACTCGGTGGCCTGGGTCTGCAGATCGCCCTGCAAAGTGCTGGTGGCCGACAGGTCGAGGCGATCGAGGTCGTACAGTGGGCGATTGAGCATCGTTGCCAGACGGCTGCGAGCGACGCTGATGCCCTTGTTTGTTTCGATCGGCTGAATGGTCGGCTGGGTCTGCCAGTCGCGGTAAGTGACCTTGCTCGCCAGCGCGGCATCGGCCAGCGCGCTGTCGATCACGCCGTTCTGTTTGAGCAGGCGCAAGTGGCTGTCGGTGAGGTCGGCGAGTTCTTCACGGCCCTTGGTCAGGTAATGCGAAGGGCGGCGCTGGGCGATCATCAGCGAGAGCATTTCGCGCAGGGCCAGACCTTTGTCGGCCATGGTTTTCGGATCGGTGGCCGGGCTGTTCAATTGTTCATTGGCCTTGTTGAAATCGCTGCCATACCAGACCCGCAAACCTTCGGCCATGCCGTGTACCTCGCCATGCCCCGGCACGGCGGAGAGCGGCACGCTGTTGAGGTAGTCGCGGATGATGTTCTGCCGTGCGCCGAGGGTTTCGGGGCCGGGTTGATAGGCGCGCACGCTGGCGGAGATCATCTGGCGGATCTTCTCGGCGCCAGACACCGTCAGGCCATCGGGCGAATGCCGGTACTTTTCCAGCTGTGTCGCCAGGGTACTGCCACCCGCCGATTGCCCCGGCAGGTGCAGCAACTTCGCTACCTGAGACCACGCGGCCATGCCGAAACGCGGCCAGTCCACCGCCGGGTTGGCCAGCGGTTGTTTGGGGTCGAGCAGAAAGCGGTTTTCGATGAACAGCAAACTGCTGACCACCACCGGCGGAATCGCCGCAAAACTCGAGTACAGCTGCTGCGGGTACTTGTACTGATACAACGGCGCAGCGCGGCAATCGGTGATCGACAGCCCGGCCTGGATCTTTTCCGAATAGGGCACGAACAGGCCCTTGTCGGTGTAGCTGAGCAGCGCCGGAGAAAACCGTGTCTGCTCGGTGATCACATAGTCGCGCTTGAGCAGGCGCGGCAGGAATTCATCGAGGGAGCTGTAGCCCAGACGCAGATCGAACGGCCCGTTGCCCGGATAGCGGATCGCTTCGCTGGGGCCGGGTTCGAGCTGATATTTGAGCGAGGCGGCGTATTGGCTCAGCTCCCTGGACTGAAAGCGCGAGGTGCGCATTTCCTTGTTCGCGGCCAGACCCACCACAACCGCGATAATCAGCAGCAATAACCAGAACGCCTTCCAGCCATGCCGGTTGCGGCGTTTTTTTGGGGGGATAGGCGCTTCATCCACACGTTCAGTCGGAACCACGGCTTTACTCGAATCGGTTTGCCACAAAGCGCCCATAGTCGATTGATCCATTCACGCAGATTGATCGGACTTGACTGAAGCTTAGACGGTGGTTGGTGATGGGGAAAAAAAAGTGCGGGGAAGCCATCTGAACAAAACTGAAGTCGGTGGCTGTTTTGAGTGAAGGTTATCTGTGCTGAGGGTATTTATCTGTGGTGATGGGATTTATCTGTGGCGAGGGGATTTATCCCCGATGGGGCGCGAAGCGGCCCCTAACCCAGGGGCACCGCATTTGAAGAGCTTGGGCCTGCTGCGCAGTCCATCGGGGATAAATCCCCTCACCACATTCAAATCCCCTCACCACAGATAAATCCCCTTACCAGAGATAATCACCATGATCGGGCTTCGGTAACGAACTTAGAGCCAACAGGCGTCCCAAAGCGGGTAGTCGCCTATCCGCTCCACCAAACCTGCCCGTAGCGGATTGGCGATGATGTAACGGGCGAACGGTTTCAAGTCTTCGCCATCGCGAATTGCCCGGTCGTGGAAACCGGTTTGCCACAATCGGCCGCGACGACCGGTTTCCCTGTTAACAGCTTGGGTGCAACGTGCCTTAACTGCGCCAACAACAGCGCCAAGACTGCCGCTGTTCAACTGCATCAACCAGTGAAAGTGATCGGGCATGACCACCCAGGCAATGGATTCCGCCCGACCTTGCTCATGGGCGTGACGAAGTTCTGCGACCAATAAACGGCCTGTGCGCCAGTCGGAAAATACCGGCTGGCGGTCATACACAACTGAAGTGACGAAATAGGCTCGGCCTGTTTCGGAATTTCGGCCTAAACGAAGACGGTAGGTATTTGGTTTGACTGGCATGTTCGCTCCTTGCGTTCAGTGATCAAGGTCTGAAGGCTAGTGGCGGATTACTTAAGTGGGATCTGTAAATGCCGTAGGAATTTTCGGACGGGGCGAGTAGATGGGGTTGACTGTGGCGAGGGGATTCAGCGAAACGTCGCACCGCCCCGATGGGGCGTGAAGCGGCCCTGACCAGGGGTGACCGCATTTGAAGAGCTTGGGCCTGCTGCGCAGGCCATCGGGGATAAATCCCCTCGCCACAGATAAATCCCCTCACCACAAAAACCTTTCAGCTCACAGGGCCATATGAATTAAAGAGTGCCGGTTTAGAGCTGTTTAATCATCAATACCCCCCACCCAGGGACATGACGATGCACCAACGCTGTGCAATACTCGCCGGCCTTTTTGGTGGCGACTATTCCTACGTGAAGCAGTTAATGCCTCTCCGTAAACCGGCTTTGCGCCGAGAGTTCCCGCTGAATGTTGTTGCTTATAGAGTGAAAAGCCCTGTCACAAGCTTTTTATACTGCACGCCCCGCTGATCTTGCAGGTCGGGACCTGCGAGACGTGTCTGCCCACGAGGTGGATGCGGTTTCGGGAAGATGAGGCCTATCGGCCGACGCTTCGCCACTCGGTGGTCATATCCAATAACAAGACGAGGTTGTATCCCTATGCCAGTCGGCAATCACCTGCCCCATGGCGAGTCCGCTCACGGCGGCCCGCTCAAACGCGAACTCGGTGAACGGCATATCCGCCTGATGGCGCTCGGCGCCTGTATCGGCGTCGGCCTGTTCCTGGGTTCGGCCAAGGCCATTGAAATGGCCGGTCCGGCGATCATGCTGTCGTACATTCTCGGAGGCCTGGCGATCCTGGTGATCATGCGCGCCCTCGGCGAAATGGCCGTGCACAACCCGGTGGCCGGTTCGTTCAGCCGCTACGCCCAGGACTACCTCGGCCCGCTGGCGGGCTTTCTCACTGGCTGGAACTACTGGTTCCTGTGGCTGGTGACCTGCGTCGCGGAAATCACCGCCGTCGCCGTGTACATGGGCATCTGGTTCCCCGATGTACCGCGCTGGATCTGGGCCCTCGCGGCGCTGGTCAGCATGGGTTCGATCAACCTGATCGCGGTAAAAGCCTTCGGTGAATTCGAGTTCTGGTTTGCCCTGATCAAGATCGTCACCATCATCGCCATGGTGATTGGCGGTATCGGCGTGATCGCCTTCGGTTTCGGCAACGACGGCGTGGCACTGGGGATTTCCAACCTGTGGGCCCACGGCGGCTTCATGCCCAACGGCGTGACCGGTGTGCTGATGTCCCTGCAAATGGTCATGTTCGCCTACCTCGGTGTCGAGATGATCGGCCTCACCGCCGGTGAAGCGAAGAACCCGCAGAAGACCATTCCCGATGCGATCGGCTCGGTGTTCTGGCGCATTCTGCTGTTCTACGTCGGCGCGCTGTTCGTGATCCTGTCGATCTACCCGTGGAACGAAATCGGCACCCAGGGCAGCCCGTTCGTGATGACCTTCGAACGTCTGGGGATCAAGACCGCCGCCGGCATCATCAACTTCGTGGTCATCACCGCGGCACTGTCGTCGTGCAACGGCGGCATCTTCAGCACCGGGCGCATGCTCTACAGTCTGGCGCAGAACGGCCAGGCTCCGGCCGGTTTCGCCAAGACCTCCAACGGCGTGCCACGTCGGGCGTTGCTGCTGTCGATTTTCGCGCTGCTGATCGGCGTGCTGCTCAACTACCTGGTGCCGGAGAAAGTCTTCGTCTGGGTGACCTCGATTGCGACCTTCGGCGCGATCTGGACCTGGGTGATGATCCTGCTGGCGCAACTGAAATTCCGCAAAGGCCTGAGTGCCAGCGAACGTGCCGGTCTTAAATACAAGATGTGGCTGTACCCGGTCAGCTCGTACTTCGCCCTGGCGTTCCTGGTGCTGGTGGTCGGTCTGATGGCGTACTTCCCGGACACTCGCGTGGCGCTGTATGTGGGGCCGGCGTTCCTGGTGCTGCTGACGGTGTTGTTTTACGTGTTCAAGTTGCAGCCGACTGGTGAATCGCAAGGCGCGGTGCGTTCGGCCAGTTGATGTAGCGCGATAGCAAAAGCAAAAGATCGCAGCCTGCGGCAGCTCCTACACGGGATATGTATTCACCCTGTAGGAGCTGCAGCAGGCTGCGATCTTTTGCCGTTTTACCGCCGGTCTGAAAGAGCGATACAAACCCGCATCCAAGGCTCAAACCTGTATCACTTTGCAATTCCGCGCGGCAGTGAACCGAGGCGCAGACATGAGGGCGAGCGCATTTCTCGAACGAGAGCTCAGTCACCGGCAAGCCCTGCTGTTCTTCCTGCTCGCCACCGCGTTGTACGTCCTGCCACTGATCCTCGCCGACTTCCCCTACATCGACGACAACTGGCGCACGCTGGCCGCCGGCAATGCCTGGGCCGGGCAGGGGCGGTTGTTTGCCGACTGGTTTTATCAGGCGCTGACGTTCACGGGGGCCGCGCCGAACATCTATCCGTTACCCCTGTTGCTCGCCACTCTTGCCATGTCGCTGGCGCTGACCCGCCTGACCTTTCACTACTTCGCCGAACCGACGCTGGCCTGTTGTCTGGTGCCGTTGCCGCTCTGGTACAACCCGTTCCTGTTGCAGAACCTGTCTTATCAATACGACGGCCCGATCATGGCCCTGAGCATGGTCGCGGTGATCTACGCCATCACGTTCGAAGGTTCATCGCGGGTGCAGCGCTGGCTGGTGCCGGCGGCGTTGCTGGCGCTGGCGATCGGTCTTTATCAAACCAGCTTCAATGTGTTTCTCGGTCTGTGTTGCGTGGAACTGCTCAGGGCCGTTCACCAGCAGAGCCGATGGACGGACACCTTGCGCATGCTGGGCTGGAAACTCGCACAAGCGGTTTTGGGCATCCTGATCTACAGCGTCACCGCTTACCCGTTCATGGATACATTACGAAAAACGGATCTGCTGAACGCAGACGCCCAGCCGCTGCTGCAGATTGGCGTCAACTTCGCGCGGGTCCTGGAGAAAGTCGCGCTGTTGTTTCACGGCGGCTACCTGTGGGTTTTCGCTGCGCTGGTGTTGTGTGCGCTCGCCGGCTGCGTGCGGCTGGTTCAGCGTCGTCAGCCTCGTTGGCAAAGCTTGCTGCTGGGCTTGCTGACGCTGCCCGTTCTGGCCTTGCTGGTGCCGGGGATCACCCTGCTGTTCCGGGATTTCAATGAAGGTGCGCGGACCCTGATGGGGTTCGGCGTGTTGCTGTTGGGATTGTTCTATCTGGCGCACGTTGCGCTGGCATCCGGGCACCGTCGCTTGCCGTTGCTGCTGATCATCCCGCTGCTGGCGACACTCTCGCTGTCCTTCGCGTATGGCCGGGTGCTGAGCCTGCAGAAAACCTTCTCCACCAGTGCGCTGTACAGCCTGAGCCACGACATCGCCAAACATCGCGAACTGCGTGAAGCCAAGCGGATTTATCTGTCGGTGAGCTACTCCGACCGCTGGCTGGCCAGTGCGGCCGGTTCATTCAAACGGCTACCGGTGCTGCCCTATCTGCTCAACGTCGATTACTTCGTGCTTGCGGAAAATCTGCCGGCAGCGGGCATCACCAACGTGGTCGCCGAACGCGAACGGCGCAACGCCACCCGCGTCGGCTACCAGGGTTTTCCAGCGCTGGTGGACAGCCTGTATTACCGGATTTACCTGATCGGTGATTACGGCTTCATCGTCATGAAGGAACCGCCGCCTCACCGCCTGCTCAGTTGGTGACGAGGCTCAGGCTGCCGCCACGTCCTGCGGCTCAAAACTGTCCGCCCGCGCCATCTGCCACATCCGCGAGTAAAACTCGCCATTCACTTCCCCAGTCAGCAATTCCCCCGGTTTCAGAAACACATGCAACTGCGAAAACAGTTTGATCTCGGTCGCCGACATGCGCCGCACCAGATGTTTGGCCGACAGTTGCGACGGATGCTCGAGGCCGGCGGCAGCGAGCATTTCTGCCAGCGCCTTGAGCGTGTTGCGGTGGAAGTTGTAGACGCGCTGGGCCTTGTCCGGGACGACCAGGGCGCGTTGGCGCAGGGCGTCTTGCGTGGCGACGCCGGTCGGGCATTTGTTGGTGTGGCAGCTTTGCGACTGGATGCAGCCGATGGCGAACATGAAACCGCGCGCCGAGTTGGCCCAGTCGGCGCCGATGGCCAGTACGCTGGCGATGTCGAAGGCGCTGACGATCTTGCCGCTGGCGCCGAGTTTGATCTTGTCGCGCAGGTTCAGGCCGACCAGGGTGTTGTGCACGAACAGCAGGCCTTCGCGCATCGGCACGCCGATGTGGTCGGTGAATTCGACCGGTGCGGCACCGGTCCCGCCTTCCTTGCCGTCGACCACGATGAAGTCCGGAAGAATGCCGGTTTCCAGCATGGCCTTGGCGATGCCCATGAACTCCCACGGATGCCCGAGGCAGAACTTGAAGCCCACCGGTTTGCCGCCGGACAGTTCACGCAGTTGCTGGATGAAATGCATCATTTCGATCGGCGTGGAAAACGCGCTGTGGCGTGACGGCGAGATGCAGTCTTCGCCCATCTGGATACCACGGGTGTCGGCGATTTCCTGGGTGACCTTGTGTTTGGGCAGAATCCCGCCGTGCCCGGGTTTGGCGCCTTGGCTCATTTTGATTTCGATCATCCGCACCTGCGGATTCTGCGCCTGGGTGGCAAAGCGCTCCGGGTCGAATCGGCCATCGCTGGTGCGGCAGCCGAAGTAGCCGCTGCCCAGTTCCCAAGTCAGGTCGCCGCCGTGTTCGCGGTGATACGGGCTGATGCTGCCTTCGCCGGTGTCGTGGGCGAAGTTGCCGAGTTTGGCGCCCTGGTTCAACGCGCGGATCGCGTTGGCGCTGAGCGAGCCGAAGCTCATCGCCGAGATGTTGAACACCGACGCCGAGTAGGGCTGGGTGCACTGCGGGCCGCCGACGGTGACGCGGAAACTGTTGGGGTCGCTCAACGGTGCCGGGCGCATCGAGTGGCCAATGAATTCGAAGCCTGATTGATACACATCGATCAGCGTACCGAAGGGTTTGTCGGCGCTTTCATTTTTCGCCCGCGAATACACCAGCGAGCGCTGGGCGCGGGAGAAGGGCAGGGCGTCGCTGTCGGATTCCAGCAGGTACTGACGAATTTCCGGGCGGATGCCTTCGACCAGATAGCGGATGTTGCCCAGGATCGGGTAGTTGCGGCGCACCGCGTGCGGGCTCTGCAGCAGGTCGAACACACCGAGCAGGCTCAGCACACCGGTGACGGCGGTGATCGGCCACAGCCAGTCGTGTTCGAGAAAGGGCAGGCTGGCGAGGGTGAAAATCACGCAGACGGCAAAGAAGGCGTAGCGGCTCAGGAGTGACAGGCTCATACGGTTTCCTTGGTTCGGACTCAATGGTTACCCATGGCGCGCAGACTGGCTTGCTCTTGTGGCGAGGGAGCTTGCTCCCGCCGGGTTGCGCAGCAGCCCAAAACCTGGCCATCACGGTCTGTCTGATGCATCGTGTGACCAGGCTTTGCGACTGCTGCGCAGTCGAGCGGGAGCAAGCTCCCTCGCCACAGGGGATTCCAAGCTTCAGAGATCTCCTGCGTGCCAAGGCTTTTCAGGCGTTCTGCGCCTGGAGAAAAATCGAAAACAGCTCCGACTGGGATTTGATCCCCAGCTTGCTGTACATGTGTTTCTTATGGACTTTCACGGTTTCTACGGAGATTTCCAGCTTACGGGCGATTTCTTTACTGGAGCAACCGCTGAGCATCAAACGCCCGACATCCAGTTCCCGGGCGGTCAGGTGGGCGCCCTTGAGTCGTTGCACCGATGCTTCCAGTTGCACCCGCCAGTCGATCTGCGCCGGCGCGGCAGCGAGGGCCACGGTTTCATTGATTTCGTACGGCAGGCGCTGGCGCAAAAGGCCCAGTACCCAAGGCTGGATCAAAGACAGCAAAGCAATCTGTTCGCCAGTGAAACGTTTTTCACTGCCCAGCGACAGGCACAGCGTGCGCTCGCCTTCGAGCTGACAATTGAACTGGATTTCGTCGGCGACCACATTCAGACGAAAGTATCGCTGGTAATACTCGGTCAGCTCGAAATGCTCCGGCGCCACCTCCGACAAGCGGTACATGCCAGTGCGCGACTGCTCGCGGCAGGCGATGTAGAACGGGTCGAGCCGGTACAACCCGCGCAGATAGTCCTGAAACAACGGGTCGGGACTACCGTCCTCGCCGGGGCATTCGGCGAAGACCTGTGGGTGCTGATCGGCGCTGAACAGCAGCACCACCCAGCTATCGAACGCCACGTACTGGTCGAGCAGACGCACCAGTTGCGCCCAGAAATTCGGCTTGTCCAGCGCCTCGATCAGTTGCCCGACGGCGCGGTGCCAGGTGATGTCATCAAGTGAAACGGTCATGGATCTACCCCTGTCGGGTTACCCCGGCCGCGTGATTCCCCGGCCGGTCGCAGCTGCGCATACTGGCCCACAGTCAGCCACCGGGCAATCTTTCGGCGCCCGCTGCCCACAACAAGGAATCTTCATGAAAGTCGAACTCGCCCAACTGGCGGGCCGTGACACTGGCACCGCGTACAACCTCGAACGCGCCCTCGCGGCGATTGCGGCGTGCGCGGCCGATACGCAATTGATCGTGTTCCCGGAAACCCACCTCATGGGCTTCCCGACGGCCGAGACCGTGGCGCAGATCGCCGAGCCGGTGGACGGCCCGACCGTCAGCGCCGTGCTGGCCGCCGCCCGCGAGCGCAACATCGCTGTGGTGATCGGCCTGGCCGAGAATGACAACGGGCGCTTCTACAACACCACGCTGCTGATCACCCCAGAAGGCATCGCCCTGAAATACCGCAAGACCCATTTGTGGGCCTCGGATTGCGGCGTGTTCGAGGCGGGCGACCGCTATTCCACCTGCGAGTGGAACGGCGTGCGCGTCGGACTGCTGATCTGCTACGACATCGAATTCCCCGAATCCGCCCGTGCACTGGCACAGCTGGGCGCCGATTTGCTGATCGTGACCAACGGCAACATGGACCCGTACGGCCCGACCCATCGCACCGCGATCATGGCCCGCGCTCAGGAGAACCAGGCGTTTGCGCTGATGGTCAACCGCGTCGAGGCCGGGGACGACGGCTTGATGTTTGCCGGTGGTAGTGCGCTGGTCGATCCGCTGGGGACGCTGCTGTTCGAGGCCGGTCGTGAAGAAGGGCAGTTCAGCGTCGAGCTGGATTTCAGTCAACTGGAGGTTGCGCGCAAGGATTATCGCTATCTGCAGGATCAGCGGCTGAAGCTGCCGGGGGAGGTGCTGGAGCACGCTTCGGGACTGCGGGAGTTGCTGATTCCTTTGCGCTGATCCGGATTCCGTGTCCAGCGAGCTGACGCCTTCGCGAGCAAGCTCGCTCCCACAGTGATCGCGTTCCCCTGTGGGAATACACTCTCACAGTGATCGCGCACGTCCTGTGGGAGCGGGCTTGCTCGCGAAGGCGGTCTCATGGACAACACACCTGCCTGATCCCCCAAAAAATCAGTGCAACCGCGCCAGCTCCCACAGAGGCTTTGCGTCCGGCGCCGGGCATGTGATGCTTGCGGCTTTTGCGCCAGGGGCCTGCTCTTCATGTCGACGTTTCCCAACGAAAAAATCATTCGCATCGCTGCCGCCCTGTTGCTCAATCCCGAGGGTCAGACCCTGCTGGTGCGCAAGCGCGGCACCACGGCGTTCATGCAGCCGGGCGGGAAGATCGAAGCCCATGAGTTGCCGGTGCACGCGCTGGCCCGCGAGCTGGAAGAAGAGCTGGGGCTGGCGATTGATCCGGCGCAGGCGACATTTCTCGGGCAGTTCTCGGCGCCTGCTGCCAACGAGCCGGGGTTTGTTGTTCACGCGGAGATTTTTCAGCTGACGATCGATGCCGACGTGACGCCCGCTGCCGAAATCGAGGAAATGATCTGGGTCGATCCGGCCACTGATCCTGCTGTCGTTCTGGCGCCATTGACACGGGATCTGATCCTGCCGTTTTATCGCCACTCGCTCACCGCGATTGCCTGATCATTCACGCACAGGACGCCCACCATGATCCCGCTTCCAGACCTGCTGATCTTCGCTGCCGCCGCGCTGTTGATGGTACTGACGCCGGGGCCGAACATGATTTACCTGATCTCGCGTTCGATCTGTCAGGGGCGCAAGGCCGGGGTCACTTCGTTGCTTGGCGTGGTGGCGGGGTTTTTCGTGCACCTGTTCGCGGCTGCCGCCGGTTTGACGGCGGTGTTTCTTGCGGTGCCGATGGCCTATGAAGTGCTGAAATGGGCCGGCGCGTTGTACCTGTTGTGGCTGGCCTGGCAAGCGGTGAAACCCGGTGCGCGCTCGCCGTTCGAAGCGCAGCCATTGCCGCCGGACTCGTCGCGCAAACTGATCACCATGGGCTTTCTCACTAGCGCGCTGAACCCGAAAATCGCGGTGTTCTATCTTTCAGTGTTTCCGCAATTCATCAGCCCGGAACACGGCTCGGTGTTCACCCAGAGCATCATCCTCGGCCTGACCCAGATCAGCGTCAGTTTCTGCGTCAATTTGCTGATCGCGCTGTTCGCGGCGGGTATCGCTTCGTGGTTTGTGCGCAACCCGACATGGCTGGCGCTGCAGCGTTATTTCATGGGTTTTGTACTCGCCGGTCTGGCGGTGCGCCTGATGCTTGAACAACGCAGGACGGCGTGAGCATGTGGATCGAACGGCTGGACGCCAGTCATGCCCTGGCTTACCGCGAGCTGATGCTTGAGGCCTACGACCGCCACCCGCAGGCGTTCACCTCCAGCGTGCGCGAGCGTGCGGTGATGCCGTTGAGCTGGTGGGAAGCGCGGCTGACCAGCAAACTCGACGTGGTGCTCGGTGCGTTCGAAGCGGGCACATTGGCCGGCATCGTCGGCCTGGCATTCGAGCCGCGAGAAAAGGCCCGCCATAAGTCGACCTTGTTCGGCATGTACGTCTCAGCTGACTTTCGCCAGCACGGTCTGGGGCAAAAACTGGTCGAGGCCGCCATTGCCGAAGCACACACCCACCCGGAACTGAAACTGATCCAGCTGACCGTCACCGCCGGCAACGACGCCGCGTTCAAGCTGTACCAGCGCTGCGGCTTCATCCAGTTCGGACTGGAGCCGCTGGCGGTGCGCGTGGGTGAAGACTACTTCGACAAGATCCACATGTGGCGCCAGCTCTGACACCACACAGTTCCCCTGTGGCAGCGGGCTTGCTCGCGAATGCGGTGGGTCAGTACAGCACCCGTCAACTGACAGATTGCCTTCGCGAGCAAGCCCGCTCCCACAGTGGGATGCGTGTTTCAGGTAAGGGGATCAATGTTGTCGAGCATGCGCTTCACCGCCCATCACCACCTCTTGAAATCACACAGTTCCCCTGTGGGAGCGGGCTTGCTCGCGAATGCGGTGGGTCAGTGCAGAACCCGTCAACTGACAGATTGCTTTCGCGAGCAAGCCCGCTCCCACAGTGGGATGTGTGTTTCAGGTAAGGGGATCAATGTTGTCGAGCATGCGCTTCACCGCCCATCACCACCTCTTGAAATCACACAGTTCCCCTGTGGGAGCGGGCTTGCTCGCGAATGCGGTGGGTCAGTGCAGCACCCGTCAACTGACAGATTGCCTTCGCGAGCAAGCCCGCTCCCACAGGGGGATGCGTGTTTCAGGCAGGGGGATCAATGTTGTCGAGCATGCGCTTCACCGACCGTCACCACCTCTTGAAATCACACGATTCCCTGTGGGAGCGGGCTTGCTCGCGAATGCGGTGGGTCAGTGCAGCACCCGTCAACTGACAGATTGCTTTCGCGAGCAAGCCCGCTCCCACAGTGGGATGTGTGTTTCAGGCAGGGGGATCAATGTTGTCGAGCATGCGCTTCACCGCCCATCACCACCTCTTGAAATCACACTGTTCCCCTGTGGGAGCGGGCTTGCTCGCGAATGCGGTGGGTCAGTGCAGCACCCGTCAACTGACAGATTGCCTTCGCGAGCAAGCCCGCTCCCACAGGGGGATGTGTGTCAGCGCACCGCGCTGACGCCATCCAGTGTCGAGAACGAAGTGTCCTTGGCGGTCAGCAGGAAATCGCGCATGTACGGTGCATCGAGCATGTCCGCACGGATCGCCGCGTACAGCGTTGCAAACAGACCTTTCTCGCCCAGGCGCTTGGCCTTCACGTAGCCGCGTGAGCTGTATTCGTGCAGCGCCCAGTGCGGCATGCCGCAGACGCCACGGCCGCTGGCGACCAGTTGCATCATCATCACCGACAGTTCCGAGGTGCGCACTTGCGCTGGTTCGATGTCGGCCGGTTCGAGGAAGCGGGTGAAGATGTCCAGCCGATCGCGTTCCACCGGGTAGGTGATCAGGGTTTCGCTCAGCAGGTCTTCGGGAACGATGTACGGTTTGCTTGCCAGCGGATGCTGGTTGGCGACCGCGAGCATCGCTTCGTAGGTGAACAACGGCACGTAGGTGATGCCGATGATGTCCAGCGGATCGGAGGTCACCACCAGGTCCAGATCACCCCGGGCCAGCGCCGGCAGCGGGGCGAAGGCGAAGCCCGAGGCGAGGTCGAGTTCGACTTCCGGCCAGGCGTCGCGGAACTGGTCGATGGTCGGCATCAGCCACTGAAAACAGCTGTGGCATTCGATCGCCATGTGCAGGCGCCCGGCGGTGCCACCGGCGAGGCGACTGATGTCGCGTTCGGCGGCACGCAGCAGCGGCAGGGTCGCGTCAGCCAGTTGCAGCAGACGCAGGCCGGCGCTGGTGAAGCGCACCGGTTTGGTCTTGCGTACGAACAGCGGCATGCCCATGCGCTCCTCCAGCTCCTTGAACTGGTGCGACAGCGCCGACTGCGTCAGGTGCAGGCGGTCGGCGGCATCCACCAGACTGTCGGCCTCGCGCAGGGCATGCAGGGTTTTCAGATGACGGATTTCAAGCACCGCAGGCTCCATGAACAAAATTTGTGATTGAGGCTAATGCGGTGAGTTTGTCTCATGTTGGCGGGGCTGTCGACTGCTTGAAGTACAGCGGAGCACATCCCGTGCCCCGCTGTTTTTTGCTTCAGAGGTGGGCGAAGTGCTGGATGCCCAGCGGTTTACCGATATCCCCACGCCAGATCGCCTCGACCTGTGCGCCGCCAGCACCCTGGGCCTGTTGCCATTGCAGGCCGAGATTGCGTTGTTCAGGCAATTTCAGATGAGCTTTGGCGAAATCCCCGAATGGCGCCCTGTCCGAGGTGTAGTGAAAGTGCGCATACCATAGCGTGCGCGGCGGATGGCTGGTCAGGTCGCGGACTTCGTACTCCTGGAGGAAATCCTTGCTCCTGTCGGCGCGCCTGCCCAAGGCCCGCAGTTCACCTTCCTTGCGGATATCCACCACTTGCTGTTGCAGCAGATAGTCCAGATAGCCTTCAGTGGGGGTCTTGCTGCGCAGTGACTGGTCGATGCGCAACGTGCGCCCGGCCCGTTGCAACGCCTGCGCGGTGGCGTGCAATTGCGCGACCAGTGAGTCGGTCGGCGACAGCCGCTCGATCGCCTGCGCCCGAGAGCTCAGTTCCGTCGCTTCGCTGACGAGCATGTGTTCCAGGTCCACCGGCAACATGTCCTGACGGGCGTAGCCATTCACCTTGTCCTGGTAGGCGGTGACAGCGGCGAGCCGCTGCCGGGCTTCGGCCAGCAAGGGTCTGACATCGCTAGGCAGGGACGGCGTGGTCGCGGTGTGGCGCGTCTGTAAGTGATACTTGCCGCTCGGGCGCCGCAGCCAGGTTTCATGGAAGCCGTCGCCAGCCACGATGAAGCGTACCTGGCGGGTACTTTCATCAAGGGTCTCGGTGCCGATCAGCAACTGGTTGTCCTCGGTTTCGAACAGTTGCCTGGCCCCAGGCTCGCGGCGTCTGATCGGCGGCGGCTGTTTGAGCGCATGCCGCGCGTGCTCTTCGACCTTGCTCAGACTGTCGAGAAACGGTGCGATCTGCTCCAGCTCCAGATGCTGCGGATAGCCCAGTGTCCAGGCCTTCAACTGACGGCGGAAACCGGCATAAATTTCCAGGGAATCCTCGATGATCCGGTTGCGCTGGGCCACGCTGGCATTGGTCTCGGGAAGATGATGCTGGGTCAGCAGTGCGCGTCCGACTTTTATCCGGGCGTCCTTCATCTGTGTGTGAAAGTACATCCAGTACAGATCGTCGACCGCTTCGTAGCGGGTGATGATCTCCAGCAGGTGGGCGGTTCTGAGGTAGTGGTGATTGCGATCGCCGAAATTGCGGTTGAGGGCCGTGATGTCGGCGGCCATCTTCGCCCTCTGGGCATTGTTGGTGATGCGCCTGTTCCACAGGTTGGCCTGTTCGATGATCGTGTGCAGTTGATCGAACTCCTCGAGAAAAGCCTTGCGCACCCATTTGCGTCGGGCCAGCAGCTGCACGTGCGCTGCCGTCTGGTTGTAAGGCGTGGCGTCGGATTCGGCGACCAGCGCATCGACCCGGTTCAGGAATTCGAGCAAGCGATCGCGGGCCACGGTCGCGCGTTGTACTGCGCGGTCCACCACCACCAGGGCACTGCGGCTCTTCAATTCCTTGAGCTGTTGGACTTTGTTGCCGCGGCTCAGGTGCAGCAGTTCGTCCGAGCTCTGGAACAGCTCGATGGCTTTGTCGATGTCATTGACGCAGGCCGTGTCGACCTCTGCCAGTAGCGGCTTGCGCTGGACAAAGTCGAGTCTCTGGTAGTTTTCCAGCAACTGATTGGTGGTGCGTGTCTGGTTCTGCAGGCGGCGGGCGTAGGCGTCGATGGTGTTGTTCAGGGTCAATTGCCGGCGCAATTGGCGATTGGTCCACCACTCTGGCAGCCAGCGGCGGATGGCCTCGGGCCAGAGCGGTTGGAGGCCATCGGCCAGATGCCCGAGCACCGCGCCACCGCCTGCGCCGCCACCGTCCATCACCGTGCCGTATACCGCGTAGTGGGTGTTCCACTGGCCGAATTCGTCGAGGGCGATCGGCTGTTTGTAGCCGCGCATCCACGTCCCGTACAAACGCCAGCCGCGTGGCTGTTCGCTGAGCTGGACGCGATAGACGCGGCCCAGCCGCAGGATGAAATCGCCCTCGGCATGGCGGTAGACATTGCGGTAAACGCCCTCGGTCGCCGGGCTCAGGCCCGCCAGGGAAATGTCGTGTTCGTATTCGTAGCCCTTGAACCGGTCGAGCGAATGTCGGGACCATTGCCAGGACGTGCGCAGTGCGGCGGACCTGCCCAGTGTCGCCTGTTGCCGCTGCCGGGTTGCCAGGCGTGCGGCGGCGGGCGCGCTGACTGTGCCCGGCAGCACGTCCATAGCAGCGTCGATCAATGACAACAGAACCGCTTCCACTTCCGCCAGACCGTGGCCGAGTTCACCGCGCAAGAACGCCGCCACGGCGAGGTTGGCGCTTTGCCAGGCGTCATACAGCGCCACCGCTGTACCCACGAACGGCAGCATGCCGATGGCCATTTTCAGATAGTTGAACAGGGCGCCGGACTTCAGTGCGCAATGTTCCAGATACAACGCATCGTTGGAGCGCGAACTGTCGCGATGAGCTTCCAGCAAGCGGCCCATGTGTACGTTCAGCAGATGACTGGCCAGCGAAGTGGTCGCCGGCCAGGCCATGCCGACGCCGATCAGGGCATCGAAGTTGCGCAGTTGTGCTTCATTGATCCGGCTGACATGGCTGGCGAAATCGCCGCTCAGGGCACGCCCGGCGAGGTAGTTGACCATGTTGCGGTCAACGCAGCGCCGGAACAGATCCAGACGCGCCTGCTCGAGGGTTGCGTACTGCCGCAGGAAGATCGCGTCGCTGCTGTCGGGCAGGTACAGCAGGGTCAGGCCACTGACCTGCTCGACGATGAAGGTGACCCCGGCGAGTGTGCTCGGTCCCTGATGCGCGGTGTCGGTGCCGCCGACCGTCAGGTGCACCGGCAGCAACGCGATACGCTTGCCGTCGACGGCATAGTCCTGAGCCGTTGTCGCGTCGATGGCGATTTTCAGCACGGCATGGCCGGCGCTGTCGATGTGCTGCTGCAGCAAGGCGAATTCACCCTGCAGTTCGAGCATCAGGCGCCACGGCTCGCTCAGGCATTCGCGGCGCCAGGCCTGGGTGAACTCGGGTTCTGTCGGCGTGCCGAAAAACGCCTGGCGAATCAGGATTTCGTAGCGTCCGGCCAGATCCAGTTGCGTCACCAACTGACGCAGATAGACCGGGTTGATGCCCGCCTCGACACGCTGCCGATCACCTTCGTCCTCGGCACTGACCTTGACTTGCATGAACGACAGTCGCCACCACATGTCCTGGTCGATGTTGTTCTGGGCCAGTTGTTCCAGGCTGAGATCACTGCGCCCGGCGCTGGCGGTGAGGACACTGCGTTGCGGAGTGCCGGGCGCGGCGCCCGCGATCAGGGTTTTTTGCCAGGAGGTGGAGTCGGGCAGATCAAGGCTCACACGCACGCTTTTTACCAGTGCAAAGTCGTGGCGCAAGCGCGCGTCGATGCGTTTATCGGCGAAGGTCTGACGCGGTGGCAGTTCTCGTTCGAGCAGCGCATGAGCGTGTCGCATTGCTGCGAGATAGCGATTGATCAGCGCCTTGAGCCGTGTACGCCTGTCGTCGTCGAGTGTGTTGAACCACGCGGGCAGGTTGCCGGCCAGCGCGGCGCTCTGGTCTTGCTCCTGACGCTCGGCAAACGCCCGTGCGCGGGCTTGCGCCAGCGCGACGGTCAAGCGTGACAGATGCTGTTCACACAGCTGTTCCATCGCGGCTTTGCGCGTCTCGACATGCGTGGGCAGCGGGTGATCGCGGATGATGGTCGCGGCCTGTTGTTCGCACTGATAGAGCTGCTGATCCAAGGACCAGGTCAGGGCATCGCCGGACAGTGGCGTCAGGTGCATGGCCAGTTCGCGGTCGTACGGCGAGCGCTTGAACAGGTTTTGCTCCAGCGCCTGACGCGAGGTGAAGCGTTGCAGTCCACCGCACTGCCCGGGCCAGTAAAGCAGCAGACTGTCTGTGGAGTCCGGCGCCAGCGCCGAAGGCGCCGCGATGATCAGTACGCCGGGCAGGTCTTCGACCCGGGTGAGGCCCTGGTCTGTCGCCGACAACGACACGCGCGCGATCACCCCTTCGGATGCCGGCAGGTTGTGCCCCGGTGCGTCCAGCAGTGTGATGAGCTGCCGATGCTCCTGCGCCGTCAGTTGTTCCAGTGCCCGTTGCCATTCGACTTCGGCGCGCAGCCCCGCGATCCGGGCCTGCAACAGGGCGGTGTAATGGACGTTCGAGTGGCGGCGCAGTTCGAGCATCGTCAGCGGATCCCGGCTGTCGAGCAGCGCCGACGCCGCATCGTGGCTGGCTTGCCGGGCCTGGCCAAAGGCATCGAAAGCACCGGCCAGTTGCTGACGCTGCGGGGCGTGCAGATCGGACTCGCCAAACAGACGATCGAGCGCCAGGTGTTCAACAGCCAGTGCCTGCCGCCGCAGGTCCAGAGGAATGTCGGCGACCAGCAAGCCGAACGGTGCAACCTCGTCGGCATTCTGCCCGGAGCTATCGGGCAGGGCTGGCGCGGCGGGGAAAAGCCTGCCCACCTCGATCCAGCTATCGACGCTGCTTGCCGGGCCGGACATCAGCGGCTCAAGCCCGCGGGTGAACGGTTCGTGGCCGAATTCGATGAAGTCCAGCGAAGTGCCGAGCACCGGATGCGGGTACTGCTCAATCAGCCAGTGCTCAAGCCCGGCCTGATCTTCGAAGCGGAGCAGCGGTTGTGCCTGGGCAGGTATATAAAGCAGATACACCGCGTCCTCGAGACGGATCATCAGGGCACCGTGCAGGCGCACACGGTTGCCACCGACACGGTTGAGCACCGGTTGCGCGACCCGCAGATCCGCCGCGATTTTGTTCGATGGCGTCAGCAGCTGCGCCAGCCGGGGTTGTTGTGAACGGCTGAGCCGGCCTTCGGCAATCGCCAGCTCACAGGCCGCTTCGAAATGCCGGCGGTACAGGCTTGCGGCATGATCGCGCCGTGACAGCGCAGTACCGCGCGCACGAGCGCTCCACCAGCCGCTGTCGGGCAACCCGTGACGCTGCGCCATGAGGTCGAGCCATTGCTGGTGACAGGCGTTCAAGCGCGTTGTCGCCAGAAGACAGAGGTTTTGGTCAGGGGTTGGCCGCAGTGGCGGATCAAGGCCGAAGTCGACCGTTACAGGGGAAAGGGCATCGAACATGCGCCGGGGCTCCAAAAGGCATGACCACCGGGTAATTCCGCTGGTCATGCCCATTAGAGGCGAGCTGTCACAGGGCCTTGCGGTACATATTTATCGCTGGCGCGGGCATTCGTTTCAGAGGGTGTCCCGGTCAGGCGTTCAGCCACGCCCCCATGCGGTCAAGGTGACCAGGTCTGACCGACGTCCTGCTGCGTACCACTGACAGAAATGACAGGCGCGACGAACGTCACGGCTCGTGGCGCATGACCACTCGGCAAACTTCATCAAACTGTCACGCAACTGTGGCAGCGCGCTTGAACAAACTTCATCAGACTCGCGCTCTACTGGGGTTCTGCGTTTCGGTGTTTCTTCATGCGTTTATTTCTTTTGTTGGCCGCGCTGTTGTTCGGCCTGCCGTCGATGGCGGCTTCGCGTTGCGACGTCAATGTACCGACCGAACGGGTCGATCTGGCACAGGTGAGCCTGGCGTACCAGAGCATTGGCCGTGCCTCGGATCCGGCGCTGTTGCTGGTCATGGGCCTTGGCGGTCAGTTGATCCACTGGCCCGACGAAGTGGTGGTTGCGCTGTGTCAGCAGGGTTTTCGGGTGATCCGCTATGACAATCGCGATGTCGGTCTGTCGACCTGGCGTCAAGCGCCCGCCGAGGCCAACCTGACCTTTGAAGTGCTGCGCTACAAGCTCGGCTTGCCGGTGTCGGCGCCTTACTCGCTGACCGACATGGCCGACGATGCGCTGGGCTTGATGGACGCGCTGCACGTCGACCAGTTTCACGTACTGGGCGCGAGCATGGGCGGGATGATCGCCCAGCACCTGGCGGCGATGGCGCCGCAGCGGGTGGAGAGTCTGACGCTGATCATGACCAGTTCCGGCGCCGAAGGATTGCCGGCGCCGAGTGCGGCGCTGGTGCAACTGCTGGCCCGACGCGGCGCGCCGAATCGCGAAGTGGCGCTGGAGCAGCAGGCCGATCTGCTGGCGGCGCTCGGTAGTCCGTCAGTCACTGATGATCGGCAGGCGTTGCTGCATCAGGCGGCGATTGCTTACGACCGGGCGTTCAATCCTGAAGGGGTGAAGCGGCAGATCATGGCGATCCTTGCCGAGCCGAGCCGTGTCACCTTGCTCAATCAACTGCGGGTGCCGACCCTGGTGGTACACGGCACGGCCGATCCGTTGTTGCCGGTGATGCACGGCGTGCATCTGGCGGCGCACATTCGTGGCAGTCAGTTGAAGCTGATTCCGGGGTTGGCCCATCGTTTTCAAGAGGCGTTCAAGGCGCCATTGCTGGCGGCGGTGTTGCCGTATCTGCAACAGCACCGTGAGGACACGTCGCACTGGGCGCAGATCGAGCCGGTGGCAAGCGGCAACCTTCTGTAGGCGAGGTTTTGGCGGTGTTGATTCGGGCCTCTTCGCGAGCAAGCCCGCTCCCACAAGGGAAACCGTATTCCAAATGTGGGGCCGGGCTTGCTCGAAGGGGCCCGCTCCCACAAGGGCAACTGTATTCCGAATGTGGGGCCGGGCTTGCTCGAAGGGGCCCGCTCCCACAAGGGCAACCGTATTCCGAATGTGGGGCCGGGCTTGCTCGAAGGGGCCCGCTCCCACAAGGGCAACCGTATTCCGAATGTGGGAGCGGGCTTGCTCGCGAAGGGGCCATCACTGTCATCGCAAGAGCGGGCAGGTGTATCGTGCAAACTTTCCCGCACGATTTCCGTCCGCGAGGTGTGTGATGAGTTCCGCTTTGAAAATCGATTTTGTCAGCGACGTTTCCTGCCCGTGGTGCGTCGTCGGCCTCAATAGCCTGCTGCAAGCCCTGGAGGTTCTGCGCGATGAAGTGCAGGCCGAGATTCATTTCCAACCGTTCGAACTGAACCCGAAGATGGGCCCGGACGGGCAGAACATCACCGAGCACATCGGCGAGAAATACGGCTCGACCCCGGAACAGTCACAGAAGAACCGCGAGGCGATTCGTGCCCGTGGCGCCGAGGTCGGATTTGCCTTTCGCACCGATGGCAACAGCCGCATCTACAACACCTTCGATGCTCATCGGCTGCTGCATTGGGCGGGTCTTGAGGGTTTGCAGTTGAAGTTGAAAGAGGCGCTGTTCAAGGCCTATTTCACTGACGGCGGTAATCCGTCCGATCACGCGCAACTGGCGCAGATAGCCGAAAGCGTGGGCCTGGATCGGCAGCGTGCGCAAGCGATTCTGGCCTCCGCCGAGTTTGCCGATGAGGTGCGTGCAGAAGAGCAGTTGTGGCTGCAACGCGGCGTGAGTTCGGTGCCGACCGTGGTGTTCAACGGTCAGTACGCGGTGACGGGCGGGCAACCGGTGGACACGTTTGTCGGGGCGATTCGGCAGATCATGAGTGAAACCAAAGGCGGCACGGTCAATTGAGCCAGCACTCTTAACGCACGATCTTGTCGACGTGAATCCCGAGTTTCTTCAGGCGATACCAGAAGCTGCGTTCGGAGATGCCGATCAACTGCGCGGCGGCGGCCTGCACGCCGTTGCTCTGTTGCAGGGCCGCAAGAATGTAGGCCTTCTCGACTTCGGCGAGTGCTGCGTCCAGATCCGCCGGGACACCGTTGATTTCGCTCAGCGGGCCGCTGCTGTCCGAGGCTTGCGCGGCGAACAGGTAGGCCGGCAGATCCTGTTCCTCGATGATGTTGGCGGAGGCGACGATGGTTGCGCGCTCTACGCAGTTCTGCAGCTCGCGGATGTTGCCCGGCCATGAATAGCGGGTCATCGCCTGCAAGGCTTGCGCGCTGAAACCGCTGATGCGTTTGCCGGCCGCGGCGCCCAGGGTGTGGGCAAAATGCCGGGCCAGCGGGGCGATGTCCTCGACCCGATCGCGCAGCGCCGGCAGCGGGATCGGAAACACGTTGAGGCGGTAGTAGAGATCTTCGCGAAACTCCTTGTTGGCCACCGCTTGCAGCAGGTCTTTGTTGGTGGCGGCGATCACCCGCACATCGACCTTGCGTTCCTTGGTATCGCCCACCGGTTCGATCACCCGCTCCTGCAGGGCGCGGAGGATCTTGGCCTGCAGCGCCAGCGGCATTTCACCGATTTCATCAAGAAACAGCGTTCCCTTGTCGGCCTGCTGAAAGCGCCCGATGCGATCGGCCACGGCGCCGGTGAATGCGCCTTTGCGGTGGCCGAACATTTCGCTTTCCAGCAGCCCCTCGGGGATGGCCGCACAGTTCACCGCAACGAACGGTTTGTCGGCGCGGTTACCATGCTTGTGGATGGCCCGGGCGACCATCTCCTTGCCGGTGCCGCTTTCGCCGCTGAGCAGCACGGTGGCGGCGCTTTCGCGTACCGAGTCCACCGCTTGCAGCACGCTGCGAAAACTCGGGCTGTCACCGATCAGGCTGTCGATCTGCTGATGCTCGTCGAGCTCGGCGCGCATGCGCTGGTTGTCTTTGAGGATGTCGCGAAACTGCAGGGCCTTGCTGACGGTGATGTCCAGCTCGTCGATGTCGAACGGTTTGGCGATGTAATCAAATGCGCCATTGCGCATTGATTCCACCGCATTTTTCACCGTGCTGTAGGCGGTCATGACGATGACCGGCAACTGTGGATAACGGTTCTTCACCTCTGCCAGCAAATGCGGACCGTCCATGCCGGGCATGCGCCAGTCGCTGATCAGCAGATCGATGTCTTCGCTTTCCAGCACCTTGAGTGCGTGCAGGCCATTGCCAGCGGTGAACACGCTGATGCCGTTTTGCCCGAGGGCCGAGGCCAGCAGATCGCAGAGTTTCGGTTCGTCGTCCACCACCAGAATGTTATGCGTCATCGTCGCTCTCGTCGAAGTCCTCGCCATTGGCCGGAATGTACAGGCTGAAGGTCGCGCCGGCATCTTTTTCGCTGACACATTCTACGCGCCCGTTATGGTTTTCCATGACCGAAAACACTTTGGCCAGGCCCAGTCCGGTGCCCGAGGCCTTGGTGGTGACGAACGGGGTGAAGATGCGCTCCAGCATGTCGGCTTCGATCCCCTGACCGGTGTCCGCCACGCTGACGATGGTGTATTTGGCGTCACTGGCGATGCTCAGGGTCAGTCGGCCGCCATCAGGCATCGCGTCGATGGCGTTGACGATCAGGTTCAGGCCGGCCTGTTTGAGTTGCTTGGCATCAGCGTAGATCGTCGCCCCCGGCGCCTGATCGTCGATGTGCAGATCAATGTTGTGGCTGGCCAGCTCCGGCTCGCAAAAACCGGCCAGTTCGTCGACCAGGGCGCGGGCTGACTGGGTGGCGCGGATCGGCGCGCTGGGTTTGGCGAAGTCGAGAAACTCGGTGATCAGATCATTGATCCGGCTGACTTCCTTGACCACGTATTCCAGATGTCGCCTGTCGGTTTCCGGCAGGTCGGCACGGCGGTGCAGCAGTTGCGTGGCGGTTTTGATGATGCCCAGCGGATTGCGGATTTCATGGGCCAGACCCATGGCGACTTCGCCCAGCGCGTGCAGGCGATCACGGCGGCGCAGTTGCGACTCCAGATGCTGCAACTCTTCCAGACGTTCGCTCATGTGGTTGAACGTGCTGCTCAGTTCTGCCAGTTCGTCGCCGCCATTCACGCTCAGGCGCTGATGATAGTCGCCGGCAATCACCGCTTGTACGCCTCTGGCCAGACCGCGCAACGGCTTGGTCAGACGCTGCGAGACCAGCCAGCCAACCGCCAGCGACGCCGCCGAACTGAGCAGGAAAATCAGGATGAACAGGTTGCTCTGATTGACCAGGCCGACCAGGCTGGTGTGGCGCAGCAGTCCGCTGAAAATCACCCCTTGCAGCTGGCCGTTTTCGTTGAAGATCGGCCGGTAGATGCCGCTGTAGCGGTTGGTGAATTGCTCGAACGGCCGCTTGCTTTCGCGCAGGTTCTGTTCAATTCCTTTCGGCACTTGCAAGGGGTGATCCTCAAAGCGCTGGGTCGAGAAGATCTCCGAGAAGTCGTCGCCCTTGGCCAGGTAAAGGCGCAGATCAAGCGAATGCACGTCGGCAACACTGGTGAGGAAGCTGTCGTCCAGATAAGTGCCGATGATCAATTTGTATTCGATGCCGCTCTGTTCGGTCTCGAACGTCGAAATCACCGTGCCGGTGGCCACACCGCCCACCTGCAGGGTTTGCAGTACCGCTTTCGGGGCGGTGCTGATCTGGCTGACGATGTCGTCGGCGGCGGTGCTGTACACCACTTTGTGATCGCTGTTGCGTACCAGGGCCACGACGTCGATGCCCATGGAGTCGGCGACGTCGGCGGTCAGCTTGTTGTGCTTGGCCGATTGACGATCGGTGGGAGGGCGCGTGTAACGCAGAAACAGCTGAGCGGCGCGGGCGTTGTCGCGCAGGATTTCGCTGATTTCGTCCTCGACGATCTTCGACGATTCCTGCAGCCAGATGCGCACGTTGCTGTCGAAGATCTGCGACAGCGTGGTAGCCGCCAGTTCCGCAGCGATCATGGTCGGAATCACGCTGACCAGCCAGAAGGCCAACACCAGTTTGCGTTGCAGGCTCCAGCCGGAAAGGGCGAAAGGTCGGGGCGTGGCGCGTCGGTCATTGATCATTGGATTTCGCTTATTGCAGCTGCCAGGGCCGGATCGGAGCGATCCGGGCGAACGAATATTTTCACCAGACGCAACAGTTGGTCGAACAGTGGATTGCGATGGCGGAAGAACACGGTGTTACCGACAAACGAGCAGCCCAGACGCAGCTTACTGGCATAGCCGGCCTGCCCGCACACATAGATCGCCAGTTTGTGCTCAATACAGTAGTCGACATTTTCCAGCCAGCTACGGGTGTAAAGATTGTACTGCCGCGTGCGGGCCAGATCGTGGGCAAAAAACTTGTCGACCAACCGCTGCTCGTCGAGCAATACCAGATTGAACGCCACCAGTTCGTCGCCGACCCAATAGAGCACGCACGCCGATCGATTATCGAGGTGATTGAGGACTTCGCGAAAGTACGCCGCAGGCAGGCACTCGAAGGCCAGATCGCTGCGGGCGAGGGTGGCTTCGTAGAGTTCCATCATGCGCGGCAGCAAGTCGTGCACCGAGCGTCGCCATTCCGCACGCGGCCCCTGGTTGCGCAAGATTCGGCGCAGATCCTTGCGCGTGGATTTCCCCAGGCTACCCAGATAAGCGTCCACCGAGGCGAAGCTGATCGGCAGTTCGGCACCGGGCAACCCGGGCATGCTTTGCAGGCCGGCCTGCTGACAGACTTCCAGCCACTGTGGATCGCGATGCGAGGCATCCTTCACCGCGAACAGGCCGATCCCGGCGTGTTCGGCATCCTGTCTTGCCAGCTCCAGCAACTGACGGAGCAGTGACGGGCGGTGCGTCGCCGCAATGTGCGAAGCCGTGCCGACATGACACTGCTCCGCCACCGGCGAGCCGAGGGCGTACAGACGGATGTCGAACAGCCGGGGCAAATGTCGGCGCAGCCATTGACTGACGCGTTTGCCCGCGCCCTGCAGCGTGGTATCGAGTGAGTAGGCCGTGATGAACGCCACGGTGGCCGCGATCAGACGGCCGTCCTCGTGCAGCGTCAGGTAGCGCCAGTGAAAGCCGTCAATGCCGGCGCGTTCAACGGCGCGATAGTAATCCCAGTCCTCCAGCTCATCGACGAAGCAGTCATTCCAGGCGCAGCGGTCGATCGCTTCGATCGTTGAGAAGGCTTGAGCGGTGATCACGTCGTTTCCTTATGTCGGCGAGTCGTGGTGTTCGGCCTGTGTCGCAGGATGTCTGCCGGCAACTGCTCAAGCCAGTTGCCGGTACTCCAGCGGCGCAACTGGGCTGCTGATCTGCTGCATGAAGCGTCGCTGTATGAAGTCGATGCTCAACTCCACGACACGGCGGTACTGCAGGTCGACCGTGATCATGTGATAGCAGTCGTCGAGCAACACTTTGGTCACCGGTCCGCCGAGCTTGCGTTCGACGTAATCGGCATTCCAGCGGCTGGTGATGTCGTCCTCGATGGAGTGCAGCACCAGCGCCGGCGTGGTGATCGACGGCATGCGTTTTTTCACCACGGCGTTGAGCCGGTGCAGTTCGCGCACCGTGACGCCTTCCATGGTCAGCAACCCGGCCTGACTGCTCTGACCTTCTTTCATCTGGCGTTCGACGATGGCCCGCAGGCGCTCGTTCTTGATGCCGTAGGGCGGCTTTTCTTCGAAACTGCACAGGTGCACGCCGAACGGGATTTTCATCAGCAACGGGGTGAGGAACGCCAGTTTGTTGATGCTCCAGCCGTCGTAGCGCAGGGTGGTCGAATACAGCAGCAAACCCTCGATCTGTCCCGGGTGTTCTGCGGCCAGGTACATCGACAACACCGCGCCCATGGACAAACCACCGACATACACCTTGTGGTGTTTGCGGCGTACACCGACGAAGGTATTGCGTGCGCTTTCGTACCAGTCGCGCCAGCCGGTGGCTTGCAGGTCGGCATTGCCGCCGCAGTGCCCGGCCAGGGTCGGCACATAGACCGTGTGCCCGGCTTTCGCCAGGCCCACGGCCACCCGACGCAACTCCGTCGGGGTGCCGGTGAGGCCGTGGATCAACAGCACCGCGACCTCCCCGTCGCCGAGAACGAAACCGGCGTTGCCTTCGCCCATATCGATCTCTGCGTCGATCATCGTTTCATCGCCCGATGCAGCAGGCGGTCGAGCAGGGCCAGGCCCAGGTCGATTTCCGGATAGCTGATTTCCAGCGACGGTGCCAGGGTGATGACGTTCTTGTAGTAGCCGCCCACGTCGAGGATCAGACCGAGGCGACGACCGTCGATTTCGATGTCGCCCTTCATGCCTTCTTCGACCATGTAATCCAGAGTGGCCTTGTCCGGGGTGAAGCCGTCCTCGGTGCAGATCTCGCAACGCAGCGCCAGGCCCAGACCGTCGACATCGCCAATGATCGGGTAGCGTTTTTTCAGATCCTGAAGACCGTCGAGGAAGTATTTGCCCTTGGCCATGACCATCGCACCGTAATCGACTTCGCTGGTCATCTTGAACATTTCCAGACCCACGGCAGTGCCCAGCGGGTTGGAGGCGAAGGTGGAGTGGGTCGAGCCTGGCGGGAAGACTTTCGGGTTGATCAGCTCTTCGCGGGCCCAGATGCCGCCCAGTGGGTTGAGGCCGTTGGTCAGCGCCTTGCCGAAGACGATCACGTCGGGTTTGACGTCAAAGTGTTCGATCGACCACAGCTTGCCGGTGCGATAGAAACCCATCTGGATTTCGTCGACCACCATCAGGATGCCGTGCTGATCCAGGACGTGCTTGAGTTCGCTGTAGAAGTTCATCGGCGGGATCACGTAGCCGCCGGTGCCCTGGATCGGCTCGACGTAGAACGCGGCGTATTCGCTCTGGCCGACTTTCGGGTCCCAGACGCCGTTGTATTCGGTCTCGAACAACCGCGCGAATTGCTGCACGCAGTGGCTGCCGTACTCTTCCTTGGTCATGCCTTTGGGGCCGCGGAAGTGATACGGGAACGGGATGAACTGCGCACGCTCACCGAAGTGGCCGTAGCGGCGGCGATAGCGGTAGCTGGAGGTGATCGACGACGCGCCGAGGGTGCGCCCGTGGTAACCGCCCTCGAAGGCGAACATCAGGCTCTTGCCGTTGGTGGCGTTGCGCACGACTTTCAGCGAGTCCTCGATCGACTGCGAACCGCCGACGTTGAAGTGCACCCGACCGTCGAGGCCGAACTTGTTCTTGGCGTCGACCGCGATCATTTCCGAGAGCTCGATCTTGCCTTTGTGCAGGTATTGACTGGCGATCTGCGGCAGGGTGTCGATCTGTTGCTTGAGCGCATTGTTCAGCCGCGGGTTGGCGTAACCGAAGTTGACCGCCGAGTACCACATTTGCAGGTCGAGGTAGGCCTGATCTTCGGTGTCCCAGACGTAAGAGCCTTCGCAGCGGCTGAAGATGCGCGGCGGTTCGATGTAGTGAACGGTGTCGCCGTAGGAGCAGTATTTGGCTTCTTTTTCCAGAAGGACTTTGTCTTCGGCTGTCGCAATGCGGATATCAGACATGGTGCAGGGTTTCCTGTGCTTCAGAAGTGGATTCGGTGCTGAAATTGACGGCGTTGGCGGCCGGGGCCAGAGGCAGGCGGGCCAGCAGTTGCGGCAGTTCGGCGAAGCTGTCGAAGCGCGCGTAGGCGATGCCGTTGCGCTCGCAGTGCTCGGCCAGGCGGTCCTTGGCGAAGACGAAATCGGCGGTGGACGCCACGCACATGTCGGACTGGCCGTCACCGATCACCAGCACGCGTTTGCTGCTGGGGGTGGATTTGCATTTGCAGTTGCCGGAGGCCGCGCGGCAGGCGTCACTGGCGTAGGGAAAGTCGATGCGCCATTTGTCGTGATCGATCTGGCGCAGGCGGTTGGCGAGGATCGGCAGCAGCGTCACGTAGTTGCGCGCCAGAATCCGCGCGATGCCTTGTTCGATGCCGTCGCTGACCACTTCCAGCGAAGCGCCGAGGCCGATCACGTGGTCGACGAAGTCGGGGAAGTCCGGATCGATGTCGATGCTGTCGAAGAATTCGAGCAGTTGCGCAGGCGTGGCCTTGATCAGCGCCAGCTGACGGCTGAGGCATTCACGGGAACCGATCTTGCCCTCCAGCCATTCGTTTTCGATGGCTTCCCAGCTCGGGTCGGCGAAGCGTTCAAGGATGCTGTCGATTACGTCGGTACGGGTGATCGTCCCGTCGAAATCACACACGATATGCCAGTCAATCATCTGCAGTACCTGTTGGGTCGAGGCAGTTGTCAGGGTGCGCGGTCTGCGCCTGGCAAGGGTGGGAGCAGGGACTGTGCCAAATCTGCAAAACCCCGTAATGGCGGGGCCTACGCACGGTTTTCGTGAAGTGGAGCTACAATTTTTGTAGCTTGCTACAAACAACATGAGTGCTTGCGCCGAGGGCTCTATCCGGGGATTGATGCGCGCAAGTTCAGAAAAGGAATGGCCTCATGCAGAGGAATACACTGGCGTTAATGACCGCACTGGCCTGCTTTTCCGGGGCTGCGCTGGCGGATGGCATCACCGGCGAAGCCGGCCTGGGACTGAGTTACCAACCTCATGATCCCACCGGCAGCCGTTACGAAACCCGGCCGATACCGTATCTCGATCTGGACTGGGGCGATGTCAGCCTCGGCACCGACGACGGCCTGACCTGGAGCGCCTTGAAAAGCAACGGCTTCAGCGCCGGGCCGTACATCAATTACCTCTCCGGGCGCACCGCCAACGGCGAGTTGCGCGGCCTGCGTGATGTGCCCGACATGGCCGAGGCTGGCGGCTTCGTGCAATACGCTCCGGCCGATTTCTGGCGCGTATTCGCCTTCGTTGGCCAGGCCGTCGGCGGTGGCAGCGGGCAGGGCGGCGTGTTTGGCAAAGTGGGCGGTGAAATTGGCTATCCACTGGGCGGCGGGGTGATCGGCAGCAGCAACCTGACCGCGCATTTTGCCGATGCGCAGGGCACCCAGACCTTCTTCGGTGTCAGTGATCGCGAGGCGCAGGCCTCGGGCATCCGCGCTTACAACGCCGGCGGCGGTTTGCAGAACGTGGCGCTGACCCAGAGCTTCGAGTTCCCTCTGGCGCCACACTGGTCGCTGGTCACCAGCGCGAGCTGGATTCACCTGACTCGCTCGGCGGCGGACAGCAGCATCGTCAAAGCGGTGGGCGATACCAATCAGGGCGAAGTGCAGGCGGCCATCGCCTACAAGTTCGACTGATTACGCGCGCGGGCAAATTGGTCTGCGGTTTGCAGACAGCCATGTCGAATCCATTCCTTCAGGATGTCCTTCATGGCTCGCCCTGCTTACCGTCTGCTGGCTCATTCATTGTGGGACCTGATCCCCGTCGCTTTGGGCCTGGCCCATTTCGCTTTCGTCCTGTGGCTGGTTGCGGCCTTTCACGATCTGTCCTGGTGGGCCTTTGTGCCGCTGGCGCTGGGCTATGCGATCAGCCTGTCGTGGAGCATCAACAGCATTTCCCACAACCAGATTCACAACGCCTACTTCACCCCGGCGTGGCTGAACCGGGCGTTCGATCTGCTGTTGTCGGTGACCATTGGTTTTTCGCAAACCCTCTATCGCGATATCCACAACCGCCATCACCGGGGCAATTCGGACCTGCCGGGGCCGGACGGCAAGACCATTGATCCGCTGTCGATCTATCTGCGCGGCAAGAACGGTCAGCCGGAGAATCCCTGGGCCTACACCTTCCTGAGTTTTTTTCGCGACGATCCCAAGCCGATCTACAACGAAATGCGCCGCAAACGCCCGAAGGATGCGCGTTGGGTTCAGGTCGAGATCTATGTGACGGTAGCGTTTTATCTGCTGCTGGCGGTGTATGACTGGCAGGCGGTGCTGGTGTTGTTGCCGTTCTGGTATCTGGGCCAGGCGCTGTCATCGCTCAACGGTTACTACGAGCATTTTGGCGGCAACCCGGACTTGCCGATTGCCTGGGGCGTGAGTGCCTACAGCCCGCTGTACAATCTGTTGTGGATGAACAACGGCTATCACGCCGAGCACCACTACCGGCCGAAAATGCACTGGACTCAGATCAAGGCCTATCACCGGCAGATCGCCCGGCAACAGCAGGAGGCGGGGGTGAAGGATATTCCGCTGGCGCACGGTTTGGGCTTCCTGCTGAACCACCAAAAGCCTGACGCCTGACCGATTTGTGCAGGAGCTGCCGCAGGCTGCGATCTTTTGATCTTGAAAAGCAAAGATCGTCCGATCGCGGCCCGAGCCTGCGGCAGCTCCTACCGGGGGATTTCAGTGCTCTTCGCCCTCGGCGAGCAAGGCTATCCCGCCCATGATCACCGCCACGCCGAGCCAGTGCAGCAGACTGATCTGCTCGCCCAGCCCCAGCCACGACCCCAGCAGCACGCCGACAAACACCAGCGAACTCAGCGGAAACGCCAGCGACAGGCTGCTGCGTCGCAGAATCAGCATCCAGACAAAAAACGCGCCGATGTAGCAGGCAACCGCGACCCACACCCCGGGCGTCATGACGATGCCTTGCAGCCATTGCAGGCTGAAGTCCATCTGGCCCAACTGATCGCCACCGACCTTGCTCGCGATCTGCCCGCCACTTTCCAGAATGATCAACAGCGCCCAGAGCACGATGGTGCCTACGCGCCCGTGTAGCCAATGCATTGCGTCGTTCCTTTGCAGTTCCAGGTGAGCGTCAGACATGGCCGGCACACACGAGCATCACGCCCGCCGTAATCACCAGCGTGCCCAGCCAGCGCCGCCGACTGACGGTTTCACCGAGCACCAGTTTGCCCGCCAGCACCACGCCGCAATAGGCCAGCGCGGCTGCCGGAAACAACAGACTCAACGGCGCCCGCGACAGGGCGCCGAGCCAGACGAAAAACTCGATTGCATAAGCGCCGATCCCGGCCCACAGCAGCGGCGCGTTGAACACCTGGCCCCAGAACACCTGAAGCCGAAAACCACCCTCCAGCTCCGGCAAGCGATCGAGGCCCAGTTTGAAACACAGCTGGCCGAGCACATCCAGAACAATGGACAGGGCCACCAGCACGATCACGGTGAAAGTCATGGATACAGTTCCTCGAACAGGTCGATCAAGGCTTGATTGGTGGTGGAGTTGCGCAGGATATCGGCCTCGCTCCAGCGTTCGGCCGGCGGCTGATCGGTCTTCGCCTCCCAGCGTTTGAATACGTTGCTGAAGGCCGGACGGGCGTACTCGCCGCAGATGTCGATGCCGATGATCCGCTTGCTCGCCGCCAGCGCGCGCAGGGCCTGGAGCATATGGTTCAGGCGCATGCCGCCCTGATCCCAGTTGGTGGCGGCGTCTTCGCTGGCGAGCACGTCCTTGTCGATGGTGATCCACACCGCATCGGTCGGCAGGCTGGCGATCATTTTGTCGAGGAACAGGGTCCAGTCCACTTGCGACAGGTTGTGCCAGTGCAGCATGTTTTCCTGTTGCTCATGCCCGGCGCCGTCACCGATCCGCCCCCAGACTTTGGAAGGCGCGTGCTGCCACGGAAACAGCTGCAGAACCCCGCGTTTGAGGGCCGTGAGGTTGCCACCCTTCAGTTGCGGGTTTTGCAGATCATCGCTGCACGGACCGAGGGTCACGATGCGGCGAATGTTCGGCAGTTTCAGCGCCTGATTGACCCAGGAACCGCAATGCCGACGCGGCGCAAACCGCACCCAGTCGGGGTGATTGTCGAAATGGATCAGGCTGACGGGGATTGGCAGATCGGTAAGAAACGCCGGGGTCAGGTGGTGATAGTCACCGGAGCCGACGAAGAAGATTTCCGGCGCCGGGCCGGTGTGCCGCGGCCGCTGCTGCAAGCGTTCGGCGAAGCGTCGCCAGGTGCGTTCGCTGGACCAGAGCCGGAGTTTCGGGCCGAGGTCGAGCAGGTCCAGGCGTCTGGCGCGGCCACTGTCGAGCAGTCGCGCAATCGGCGCCTGAGCGGTCAGGCTGTGGTCGAGATCTAAAATATTCAAGGTCGCTATTTACCCTTGGCAGACCCTGCCAGACACCGGCCTCATCGAGCATGAGCACCAGCCGGGCAGGGCTTTTGCGGGTAAATGCAAGGGCCGGGCCAGCCATTGCCTCAGGCGTGCAGGCGCACCCACACCGAGACCAGCACGGTGGCGGCGATCAACCACGCGACCACGGCCACGGCGAGCGACGTCTCCAGGCGCATGCGGTCAACCATCACGTACAACGTCGCCAGATAGATGAAGTACGGAATGATCGACCACATGCCGAACACGATGGTCGCCTTCAGGTCATCGATCGAACGGCTGTTGCCGACGATGTAGTGGGCGATCAGCGCGAAGGTCGGAAACAGCGGCACCAGTCCGGCGATGTAATAGTTTCGGGTCTTCGACAGCGCGGCGAGAATCACCACCACTGCCGCGCCAAGTGCCGCTTTGAGTATCAGATCCATCAGTGGCTCAACCCGTACTTTTTCACTTTATCGAACAGCGTGGTCTTGGCCATGCCCAGCTCGAGACTGGCCTGGGTCAGGTTACCGCCGCTGCGTTGCAAGGCATCGTTGAGCAGGTTGCGCTCGAAGGCTTCGACTGCTTCGGCGAACGCCAGACCTTGACCGCCGCTGCTGGCGCCGGACTTCTTGAACGCCGGCAGGCCGAGGGCAAAGCGCTCGGCGACGTTGCGCAGTTCGCGCACGTTGCCTGGCCAGTCGTGGCTCATCAGGTTCGACAGAGTCTGGTTGTCCAGCTCCGGCAGGGCGCGGTCGAAACGCAGCGCCGACTGCTGGGTGAAGTGTTCGAACAGTTGCAGGATGTCTTCACGGCGTTCGCGCAGCGGCGGCAGTTCCAGCGTCACCACGTTGAGGCGGTAGTACAAGTCGCTGCGAAACTCGCCGGCCTTGCTCGCTTCGTCGAGGTCGGATTTGGTCGCGGCAATCACCCGGCAATCCACCGCCACGCTCTGGTTCGAGCCGAGGCGTTCGAGGGTGCGTTCCTGCAACACGCGCAGCAATTTGATCTGCAACGGCAGGGGCATGCTTTCCACTTCATCGAGGAACAGCGTGCCGCCGTCGGCGTGTTCGATCTTGCCGATGCGCCGTTTGCCGGCACCGGTAAAGGCGTTGGCCTCGTGGCCGAAGATCTCGCTTTCGAAGAGGTTTTCCGGCAGGCCGCCGCAGTTCAGCGCGACGAACTGCTTGGCATGCCGACGACTGAAGTCGTGCAGGCAACGGGCGACCAGTTCCTTGCCGGTGCCGGTCTCGCCTTCGATCAATACGTTGGCCGAAGTGTCGGCGACGTTGGCGATCAGCTCGCGCAGGTTCTGCATGGCTGGCGAACGCCCGATGATCCGGCCTT
>Ga0153931_100055_pt1 | contig 54556 bp, 52 predicted proteins | sample TSNJ015MetaG_FD_104730 | JGI IMG/M metagenome (GOLD analysis project Ga0153931, IMG submission 104730) | Attine ant fungus gardens microbial communities from New Jersey, USA - TSNJ015 MetaG | ecosystem: Host-associated > Fungi > Mycelium > Unclassified | place: USA: New Jersey, Wharton State... | reverse complement strand
TCGTCGGTGAAGTTCGCCTGACCCTGTGTTCGGCGTTGGATGCGACTATTGAGAAAATCTTCACCGCGTTGAATTTCAACGCGATCGTGATCGATTTGACCGAAACCCGTAGCATCGACAGCACCACCCTCGGTCTGCTGGCCAAACTGTCGATCCTGTCGCGGCAAAAGGTCGGCCTGCTGCCGACCGTCGTCACCACCCACGAAGACATCACCCGTCTGCTGCAGTCGATGGGTTTCGAGCAGGTGTTCAACATCGTCAACCACCCGGTGCCTTGCCCCGAGTGCCTGGACGACCTGCCGGATCAGGATCAGTCCGAAGAAGTGGTGCGGATCAAGGTGCTCGAAGCGCACAAGATCCTCATGGGCCTGAACGACTCCAATCGTGAAGCCTTCCATGACCTGGTGAATGCCCTCGAAAGACATTGATTCCCTAGGGGGGAGGGTGTTTGTTCCGGCCTCTTCGCGAGCAAGCCCGCTCCCACAGTGATTGAGTGACCCCGAGATCTTCATTTCACACCTGACCCTGTGGGAGCGGGCTTGCTCGCGAAGGCGTCAGTTCAGACGATGCATCCTCCCGCGCTGCATAAATAAAAAGGGCGAACCCAACCGGGTTCGCCCTTTTTGCATTTCAGCGACTCAGATCACAGCTTGGCCTGCAGCAGCGCCTCAAGTTTCTCCTGGTCACGGGCAAACTGACGGATGCCCTCAGCCAGTTTCTCGGTGGCCATCGCGTCTTCGTTGGACAACCAACGGAACTGCGCTTCGTTCAGGCTCAGGCGCGCTTCGCCAGCGTGGCCCGGAGCGAGTTTGCGCTCCAGTTTGCCGGTGTCTGCCGCGAGCTTGTCGATCAGGTCCGGGCTGATGGTCAGACGGTCGCAACCGGCCAGTTGTTCGATCTGGCTCAGATTGCGGAAGCTGGCGCCCATGACCACGGTCTTGTAGTCATTGGCCTTGTAGTAGTTGTAGATGCGAGTCACCGACTGTACGCCCGGATCATCGGCGCCGGTGTAGTCGTTGCCGTTAGCCTTCTTGTACCAGTCATAGATGCGGCCCACGAACGGCGAGATCAGGAATACCCCGGCGTCAGCGCAAGCGGCAGCCTGAGCGAAGGAGAACAGCAGGGTCAGGTTGGTCTGGATGCCTTCCTTCTCGAGAATTTCGGCAGCGCGGATGCCTTCCCAGGTCGAAGCGATCTTGATCAGCACGCGGTCACGGCCGATGCCGGCCTTGTCGTACAGCTCGATCAGACGATGTGCACGCTTGAGCACGGCGTCCTGGTCGAAAGACAGGCGCGCATCCACTTCGGTGGAAATCCGGCCCGGGATCACTTTGAGGATTTCCTGGCCCACGGCGACGCCAAAACGGTCGCTGGCCAGGCCCACATCGCCCTTGCAGTCGCTGACGCAGGCGTTCAGCAGCTCGGCGTAAGCCGGGATGGCGGCTGCCTTGAGCAGCAGGGAAGGGTTGGTGGTGGCGTCGACCGGCTTGACCCGGGCGATCGCTTCGAAGTCGCCGGTGTCGGCAACCACGGTGGTCATCTGTTTGAGTTGTTCCAGCTTGGAAGTCATGGGTGTGCTCTGTCCTGTGGGTTTGACGACATTACCCGAGCGCTGACAGTCACTCAAGGGTATCCGGGCGTATCGGAGGCCCCGCTGGCAACAACCTGAGAACGGCTGCTTGATGGGCGGGGCGCGGTATCGATGAATACGATGCCAAAAGCGGTCACAGGTTCAAAGCAACTGACGGCCAGCGCCCCTTGGGCACATCAATGGAGGTTATTGCTGGCTCAGTTGGGTTTTGACCGCTGTTTCCGCCGGTTTCGGCTGGCCGTCGGCGGTCAGCAGACCGAAGTTCTTCTCGCGGTCATTGCTGCCGGTGTCGCTGTTTTTCCATTCGTAAATAGAGGTCAGGGCAATGTTGCGGGTTTTGATATCGGCCACGAATGCACTGATTTTACTGGCTTGGCCTTCGGTGCCGCCGTTGGAGGGGAGCGCCGAGATACCCCATTCGCTGATCACCCCCGGCAGATGGAAGTTCTGCTGGATAAACGTCTGGGCGTTGCTGATCTGCGTGCCGGTCATGCCATAGGGATGGTAGGAAACCGCGCTGAGGCATTTAGGGTATTCGCTGACAATTCGGTTGAGTGCCACGGTGGATGCCGAGCCGGCAGTCGGCGGGCGGGCAAAGCCAAAACCGATCACCGGGATGGCTTGCGGCTTGTCCTGCAGGGTTTTGCACGCTGCGCTCATGAACGGCACGAACGTCGTATCGAAATTGCCGGTCGGCCAGTAGGTGTCGAGGTCCGGCTCATTCCACAACTCGATCGCCACCAGTTGCGAGCCGTAGGTCGTCGCCAGGCTGGTTAACGCGTTGGCATACGCGACCCCGGCGTTCGCCAGATCATTGGCCGGTAACGGCTTGGTCGCGCGCAGGGTCATCAGCACCGGCAGACCGGCTGCGCGGGCCACTGCGAAGGCATCGCTGATCTGCTTCTGGTAGGCCGCGCTGGGCAGGCTGTCAGTCCATACGCCAAAGCGCACGAAAGTGAAGCCGGTGGCTTTGACGCGCTCGGCGTCGGCGGCGGAGAAGGTCTGGACTTTGACCTGAACCCCGATGGTTTTATTGGCGGGTAATGCCGGGAACAGTTCATTGGCCTGACTCTCGCCGGTTGCCGCCAGCAGTAGCAGGGTCAGGGCGCTCAGGTGTTTGAGATGGGCTGACTTCATGTCGGTTCTCCAGGTGAGAAATGACAACGGCGAAAAGGTATCTCGTGATAACTGCTTCGAAACTAACATTGGCACTAAGTGCGCCAATGTTATTTTTTGTCAGGAAAACCAGACCTGAAAATCACAGTTATTTTTAGTCCGGTAATTCTGTTTTGGCGACTTTTGGCGCTGTGGTACTTAATACACTGGTACTGACAGGGCGAATCTATTTCTGAGTGCAGAATGATCTAGTGGGTTCATTAAGATCCGCTCTAGATGTTGGCAGAATGATATTACACAGGAATGTAAACCTTGTTCAAAAAGATCCTTGTCGTGTGCGTTGGCAATATTTGCCGAAGTCCGACAGCAGAACTTCTGCTGCGTAACGCGCTGACCCCCTCAACCATCTCTGTGACTTCCGCAGGCCTCGCGGCGCGGGTTGGCGAAGGCATGGAAGCGTCGGCGCGCCAGGTGCTGGAAGACCACGGGCACAGCGCCGAGGGCTTCCAGGCCCGGCAATTGACCGCCGATATCGTCAATGAATCAGACTTGATTCTGGTCATGGAAAAACAACATGTGAATCAGGTACTGAAGATTGCCTCGCACGCCCGAGGCAAAGTGTTTCTTCTTGGCAAGTGGCAGAGCGAAAGAGAAATACAGGATCCGTATCGTCAAGGTAAGGCCGCTTTTATTCATGCCCATGCATTGATTGAAGATGCTGTTAGCTCGTGGGCGCAGCGCCTCGGACATTGATGAATATTCTTCAGATCAGTGAATGGTAAGAAAGACTTATGCAGTTACCGTCAGTAATCGCCAACCGTGATAACGATCAAGACAGTATTGATCTTCTGGGTATATTCGGCAGTTTGATCGACCAGAAATGGCTGATCGGTGCATTCACCGGTGCCTTCATGGCCGCTGGTGTTGCCTATGCGGTATTGGCGACGCCGGTGTACCTGGCGAACGCGCTGGTTCAGGTCGAACCGAAAAAGAACGACATGCTCGGCTTTTCCGACCTCAGCAGCATGCTCGGCGGGCAATCGCCGTCGGTGACCGAAATCGGCATCATCAAGTCCCGCGCGGTGATCGGCAAAACCGTCGACGACCTGCGCCTGGACATCGACGTCACCCCCAACACCTTCCCGGTCATCGGTGGTTTTCTCGCCCGGCGTTATCGCGGCGAAACCGAATTCAGCGTGGCGCCGCCGCGTTTTGGCCTCAACAGCTACGCCTGGGGCGGCGAGCGTCTGGCGTTTACCCGGCTCAATCTGCCCAAAGAACTGTTGGGCAAGAAGCTCACCCTGGTGGCTGGCGAACAACAGCACTTCCAGTTGCTCGATGACAACGACAACCTGCTGGTCGAGGGCGTTGCGGGCGAAGCCTTCGCCCAGGACGGCGTCGAGGGTTTGATCGAACGCCTGCAAGCCAACCCCGGCACACGCTTTGAAGTGGTGCGCTATCCACGGATCGTGACCATCCAGGGTTACCAGGATGCGCTGGATATTTCCGAGCAAGGCAAGGAGTCGGGGATTATTCGCCTGGCGCTGGCCAGTTCCGATGCCGCCGAGGCAGTGAAGATCCTCAACAAGATCGCCGCGCTCTACGTGGATCAGAACGTGCGTCGCACCTCGGCGGAGGCGGCGCAAAGCCTGGCGTTCCTGCAAAGCCAGTTGCCGCAGGTCAAGCGTGATCTGGCCAAGGCCAGCGATGCGCTCAACGCGTATCAGACCCGTGGCAAGACCGTAAACATTTCCCTGGAAACCCAATCGGTGCTCGGTCAGTCCGTGGCGCTGGAAACGCGGATTTCCGAGCTGAAAATGCAGCAGGCGGAAATGGATCGCAAGTTCACCAAGCAGCATCCGGCGTATCGCGCGCTGATGTCGCAGATTGGCGAATTGACCCAGCAGCAGAAATCGCTGGAAGGCAAGGTCGGTGATCTGCCGGCCACGCAACAGGAACTGCTCAACCTGACCCGCGATGTGGAAGTCGCTTCGCAGATCTACACGCAGTTGCTGAACAAATCCCAGGAGCTGGACATCGTCCGCGCCGGTGCGGTGGGCAACGTACGCTTGATCGATCCGGCGGATGTCGACCTGAGCAGTCCGGTCAAACCGAAAAAAGCTCTGATCGTGTTGATCGCGACGTTCCTCGGCGCCTTTCTCGGTGTGGCGCTGGTGCTGTTGCGCAAATCCCTGAGCAAAGGTCTGGAAGGCCCGGAAGCCATCGAACAGCTCGGGCTGCCGGTGTACGCCTCGATTCCCTACAGCGCCTTGCAGCGCGACGAGGACACGAAAAAGGGCCGGGCCAAAATCACCGCCGAAACACCGGCCTATCTGCTGGCGCTGCGCAACCCGACCGACCTGTCCATCGAGTCGATCCGCAGCCTGCGTACCTGCCTGCATTTCGCCGCGCTGGATTCGACCAACAACCGGATCATGATCTCCGGCCCCAGCCCGCAGGTCGGCAAGACCTTCGTCTCGTCCAACCTCGCGGCGGTCATGGCGCAGAGCGGTCAGCGCGTGTTGCTGATCGACGCCGACATGCGCAAGGGCCACCTGCACAAGACGCTGAATTTGCCGATCGCCAATGGTCTGTCGGACCTGCTGGTCAAGCGCTGCAGCATCGAGCAGGCGATCAACAAGGTGGAAATCGACAACCTGCATTTCATCAGCCGTGGCCAGGTTCCACCGAATCCTTCCGAGCTGCTGATGCACGCCAACTTCCGCGATCTGCTCGCCGAGCTGAGTCAGCGCTACGACGTGGTGATCATCGATACACCGCCACTGCTGGCGGTGACGGACGCGGCGATTGTCGGGCGTGAAGCCGGGATCAGCCTGATCGTCACGCGGTTTGCGGTGAACCCGGCCAAAGAGATCGAAATGACCATTCGCCGCTTCGCGCAGAACGGCATCGAGCTCAAGGGCGCGGTGTTCAACGGCGTCGAGAAGCGCGCCGCCAGTTACTACGGCAACGGCAACTACGGTTACTACAACTACGAATACGCGTCCGACAAATCCTGAGTGCCAGCGATTGTCCTTACATGCAAGGAAGTGGGTGGGTTGTGAAGAAAATACTGCACGTGGCTGAAACGATAAAAGGTGGGGTCGCCACCGTTATCCGCACCATCTCGGCCTCTCCCGAAGGCCAGGACTCGAATTACGAGCTGGTCTATCTGGTGCCGCTCGACCAGAAAAAAGAGCTGCACGGTATCGATGAGCAGCAGATTCGCACGTTCGAACGCAGCGGGCGCGATGTGCGTTCGCTGCTGCGTTTTGCCTGGCAACTGACCCGGGTGATGCTCAAGGAAAAACCCGATGTGGTGCATTTGCACAGCACTTTTTCCGGCGTGATCGGCCGCGTGGTCTGCGTGCTTCTGCGACCGTGGCGCAAGCCGAAAATCGTCTACTGCCCGCACGCCTTTTCGTTCCTGATGGAAAGCTCGCCGACCAAGCAGAAGCTCTACGCGTGGATCGAGCGCGTCCTGCAGCGGGTGACCGACGTGATCATCTGCGTCAGCCGCTACGAGATGGACAAGGCCGCGCGCTTCGGCATTCAGCGCTCGCGCATGAAGCTGATCTACAACGGCATTCATCAGCGCGACGAGGCGCCAAAGTCCGAGAGCCCCGCGCCGATTCATCTGCTGTTCGTCGGTCGTCTCGATTACCAGAAAGGCTTCGACGTGTTGCTCAAGGCCTTCGCCAAGGTGCAGCGCAGCGATCTGAAGCTGACGGTGGTCGGCAGTGCGGTCAACGAAGACAAGGTCGAGTGTCCGCAGATGGACGCCGTCGAGTACCTGCCGTGGGTCACCCCGGCCGAGGTGCAGGCGCTGTATCAACAGGCCGACGCGCTGATCGTCCCGAGTCGCTGGGAAGGCTTCGCCATGGTGCCGCTGGAAGGCATGGCCATGGGCTTGCCGGTGATTGCCAGCAACTGCACGTCGCTGCCCGAACTGGTCACCCATGAAGTGTCCGGCTACGTCTTTCCTACCGGTGATCACCAGGCGCTGGCCGATGTACTGGCGCGAATCCAGAAGCCGCGGTTGCTCGACCTCGGCAGCGAGGGCCGGAACATCGTGCGCGAGCGTTTCAGCGCCGCGCTGATGATCCGCCAGACCTACGACGTGTATTGCGCTCCCACTTATTAAGTAGAACTCAAGCTTATGAACGTAACGATTTTGCATGGCTACAGTGCGTCCAACTCCGGTGACGGCCTGCTCGTCGATCTGGCCATCGCGTTGGTGCAGCGCAACTTTGGCGAAGACACCGCGATCAATGTCGTGGCGTCCGATCCGCAGTCTTTCGCCTACTTGCCGCACCCGCGTTTCGACGCACCGGTGATGGCGGCCAAGGGGCTGGGACGGGTCAAGCAGGCGGTGTTCCTCAATCAGTCGTATGCCGGGCTGGCGGATCTGTTGCGCAAGACTGATCTGATCGTCGGCGTCGGTGGCGGCTACATGCGCTCGAAAAGTGCCTTCGAACACATCAAGCTCAAACTCGGTCACGCCAAGCAACTGGAAACGGCGATCCTCAGCAAGGTGCCGTCGGTGTACCTGCCGCAAAGCATCGGGCCGTTTCATGGCGAGAGCCGCAAGATCGTCGAGCACTACGCCAGTGCCGATGCGGTGTTCGTGCGCGATAACCGTTCCTCGGCGATGTTCGATGCCTGCGAAAACGTCTACCGCGCGCCGGATCTGGCGGTGCAGTCGTTGGCCAGCAAGATCCTTCAGCAACCCAAGTTCACCCGCTGCGCCGCGTCGCCGGCCACCGTGTGCGTGGTGCTGCGCAAACCGCCGGAGTGGAGCAAGGACAAGAAGATCGCCTACGTCGCCAACCTGAAGTTGCTGCTGCAGCGCCTGAAGAACAAAAGCAAAGTGGTCTGCGCCGTGCAGAGCGCCGTTCGCGGCAACGATGACGGTGCGTTCTATCGCGAGTTGGGCATCACCGAAGACCTGCTGTCGTTGAAGGCGACGATTGCCAAATATCAGCCGGATCTGGTGATCTCGGTGCGTCTGCACGGCGCCATCGAGTCGCTGCTGTCCGGTGTCCCGGCGTACCACATCAGCTATGAGCGCAAAGGCTTTGGCGCCTATCAGGACATGGGCGTGGAAGACTGGGTGATCAACGGTGGCGACATCGATGTCGAGCAGATTATCGACACCGTGTACGCGCCAAATGCGCTGTCGAATTTCGGCAAGCGCCTGACCGACACCTGCCGCGAGATCGAGGCAAAAACCGTGGCCATGGACGAGATCATCAAAGGCGTCGTTCGATGATATTTCGGTTGCTGCTTCGCGGCGGAGCGTTAGGCGCGAAGTTCTTGCTGGTGTTGGCCATCACCCATTACCTGGGCTACGAAGCGTTGGGGTTTTACGGGGTGGTGGTCGCGGCTTCGTTGATCGCTTCGAAGTTCTACAGCGTCGGTTTCAGTTCCGAGATCAACCGGCTGATCAGCGTTGGCGGCAGCTCGCGGCGGGTGGTCGATAAAGTACTGTTGCTGTATCTGGCGGTGGGGCTGCTGCTGTCGCTGGTGACGGTGGGGATTTACTCGCTGTTCCAGCAGGTCGAGGCGGGCACCGCGTTGATTCTTTGCGTGACGCTGGTGCTGCTCACCGAACACCTGTCGTTCGAGATCAATTCGTTCGTGTTTTCCGCGCAGAAAGCCACCGCGGGCGCGTTGCTGTTCTTCATCAAGACCGGCCTCTGGGCGCTGCTGGCGGTGGGCGGGATGATGCTCGACTGGGTGTCCGGCATCGCCAGTGTGCTGTGGCTGTGGGTGGCCGCCAACGTGCTGGTGATCATCGCCGGTTACCTGATCGTGGTGAATGTGCACAAGGGCCGGGTCAGCGAAGCACTGACTACCGCGACCGTGTGGAAGGCCGGGCTGCCGTTCTACTTCGGTACGGGGCTGATTGCGCTGAGTCAGTACGCCGAGCGCTTCCTGATTGCCGATCTCGAACCGTATGCCAATCTCGGTAAATACGTGTACGCGTGGTCGGCGGCGAACACTTTGCAGGCGCTGTCCTACGCGGTGGTGGCGGTGGTCGGTATTCCGGTGCTGGCCAAGCGGTTTCAGGCGGATCAGCAGGCGTTCACGGTCAGGCATTTGTTCGTCAACAAGTGGGTGATGCGCTCGCTGCTGGTGTCGGCGGCGGTAGCGGTGCTGATTTTCCTGTTCTTCAACGTGGTGCTCGATTACGTCGCCACCAGCGTGCCGCGTCCGGATAACGCGATTCTCGGTGTGCTGATCTTTTCCTTTGCCCTGCGGGCCATCGGCGACATAGTCTGGGGCGGTCTGATCGCTTCGAAAAACAGTCGAGTGTCATTCGCCAGCGCGGCGATCTGCCTGCTGGTGTCGGTGCCGGTCAGCTACCTGCTGATCAAGCACTATTCGATTTATGGCGCGGCGTGGGGCAATGTCTTCGCGATCATCGTCCAGCTCGGGGTGATTGCCGTGTTGACCCGTGCGACCCGTGCAAAAGGGGCGTTGGCATGGGGTTGAAGTTGCCGTGCATCGAGTTTCGCGGACGCAAACTCGATTCCTCGCTGTCGTTCCTGATTCTGTTCACCGGGCTGTTTCTGTCGGTGGCGATGCCGCTGCTGATCCCTCGCGCTCCGGGCCCGGATGCGATGACCTTGTGGTCGTCCTATGCGCGCGCCGACAACTGCAATTTCTGGAACCCGTTCTCGCCGGATCGCTCCTCCTACGAGTGTTCGGCGTTCCTGCTGCGGCCCACCGGGATCAACCTGACCAACGCCTGGGCCTACGGGATGTTCTGCAATTTCTTCCTCACGGCGATTCCGGTGGTGGTGTTCCGGCGCATGCCGCTGGCGATCTTCGGCACCCTGTGCCTGTGGGGGATTGTGCGTTCGTTTTTTCTGGAAAACCTGACCAAGGAAATCATCGTTTCGGTGGCGGTGCTGAGCATTTTGTTCAGCTCGCTGACGCGTAAATATCGTGGCGGATTTTTTCTGTCGGCGGTGATTTACGGCGTGCTGATCCGCCCTTACTGGATTCTGTTTTCACTGTCGTGGGTCGGCGTTTGCGTGATGAAGAAGTACGTGTCGCGCTTCACCTTCTTCCTGATGCTGTTCCTGTTTTATCTGGCGGTGGCCATGGCGATTCAGCTGGCGCTGGGGTTTCCGGTGTCGTCGATTCGCGCCAGCAACAACGAGTTGCGTACGGCGGGGGAGGAGGGCTCGAAATCGCTGATCGTCTCGTGGCTCAGCGGTAGTGATTTTGTCTCGCAGGCGTTGGACTCGATGATCATTTTTTTCCGCCTGTCGTTCCCGGTGGAGCTGATTCTGTTGTCCGGGCCGGGCCAAGTGATCTTCGTCGCGTTGATGATCATGACCGCGCTGCTGCTGTTCAAAGTCATCACTTCCACCGATTACAAAGGCGCGCCGATCGAGACCAAACCCAAGGAACTGATCGCGATTCCGCTGGCGTTCCTGCTGGTGCAGGGTTTGTTCGAACCGGACTTCGGTTCCTTCGCCCGGCACTTTTCCATGGTGGTGCCGGTGTTGTTTGTCGGCCTGGGTTTGATGTTGCGCGCCAACAAACCGGTGCGGGTTGAATCAAGAGTTCTGAATTAAGGCGGGTGCTGTATGTCGAGCAAGAAAAAATCGCTGGAGATCGAAACCCTGCGTGGCCTGGCGTGCCTGCTGCTGGTGCTCTATCACGTCATCGGCCCGTTGGGCGGGGGCTTGAAGATCGATCTCGGCTCGCCGTTCCGCGTCATCGCCGACTCGATGGTGTACGTGCGTATGCCGCTGTTCACCTTCATTTCCGGCTACATCTATTCGATCTACAAAATTCGCGGCAATGACTTTTCCGCATTCTTCAGCGGCAAGGTGCGACGGCTGATCGTGCCGCTGTTTTGCGTCGGCGTGCCGTTCTCGGTGTTGCAGGCGGTGGGGCCGGGGGTGAACAAGGACATGGGTGTGATCGATGCGTTGTTGTCGTTCTGGGTACCGGTCAATCACTTCTGGTTCCTGCAGGCGGTGTTCATCATTTTCATGTTCGTCGGGCTGCTGGAGTGGCGCGGGCTGCTGCGCTCGATGACGCGCTTGTACCTGCTGTTCGGGTTCGCTGCGGCGGTGTTTCTGCTGCCACCGTTCAAGCTCGATGCATTCGGCATCAATGGTGCGATTTACCTGCTGCCGTTTTTTGTGGCGGGGATGATCGGCCAGGAAAATGTCGAGGCGCTGAAGCAGCGGTTCAAGGTGATCGGGCCGCTGGTGTTTGTGTTGATCTCGCTGACGCTGCTGTACGTGGCGGCGATTGATCGCGAGTTGATTGTCGACCGCCGCAGCCTGATCGGTCTGACCGTGGGCTGCGTGTCGTGCATCGCCTTGCTGTCGAGTGACATGCGTTCGAAGTGGCTGACCTGGCTGGGCGGCTACTCTTACGCGATCTTCCTGTTCCACGTGCTGTTCGCCGCGACTTCACGGTTTGTCATGGGGCGGCTGGGAATAAAAGACGAAAGCATTCTGGTGCTCAGCGGCGTGCTGTTCGGCTTGTTGGGGCCGGTGGTGTTGTCGATGATTTTCAGCCGCTTCAATGTCACTTCGGTGCTGTTTCTCGGGGAGCGTGCGGCGAAGAAGAAGCCAGCGGTTGGCGTTACTCCAGTGGTGCCGGCCAATAGCTGAAAAGCTTCGCGAGCAAGCCCGCTCCCACAGGGATTGTGTGAGTTGCCGAGATCCAATGTGGGAGCGGGCTTGCTCGCGAAGGGGCCATTCCAGACTGAAGGAAATAACGCATGTTGGCAGTAGATGACGCTCAGCCCGTCGCGGCGTCGGTGGTGGAAGTAGGTGATGCCCGCGAGCGCTTTGCGCAGTGGCGCGAAGGCAAGGCCGGGAAGGTGTTGTCGGTCTCGGTGATCGGCGACAGCTACAGTGCCGGGCAGAATTTTTATCTGAACAAACTGGTGCAGCGCGTGGCCGGCGAGGTCGGTTTTGCCGGCCCCGGTTATGTCGGTTTCAACCATGGCGCGGCGCTTGGTGGCACGCACTTCAAATACACCCGCAGCAGCGAAAAATTTTTCGGTGGTGGCTGGCAAGTGTCCGGCCTCGGCCAGGCCAGCCCCGACAGCCGCACGGTGACCGGCAAACCCGGCGCCTGGCTGAAAATCGATGCCAGTCCGACACCCGCCATCGACACCAAAGTCAACCAGGCGAAACTGCTCTACCTGGGCAACGGCGAACCGAGCGAGCTGCGTTACCGCTGGTCGCCCGCGCAAGACTGGCAGCCCTTGAAACTTGGAGGGTCAGGCGTACAGGAAGTACCCCTCGCAGGTCTCTCTTCGGCGGCAGACTGGTCATTCAAACTGGAAGTGGTGAAGGGCGCGCCGACCTTGTTTGGCCTGTGGATGAGCAACGAGCAGAGCGGCGTGCGGGTCTCGAAACTGGCGGCCTCGGGCGCGGCATCGGCGGATTTCTATCACCAGGACCCGCAATGGCAGGTGCAGTGGAAAGCCGCCGTGTCGAAGATCCCCGCCGACGTTTACCTGATCATGCTCGGCGGCAACGATCAGGGCTTCGGCGTCAAACCCGCGCAGTATCTGCAGAACGTTCAAGGGCTGGTGGCGATGATCCGCGAGATTCAACCGGCGGCGAGCATCAACCTGATCATGCGTCAGGACACCACGCGTTCCAGTGCCTATCCGATGTCAGCGTATGCGCAAGTCCTGCAACCGTGGGCGCATGAGCAGCAGTTGGGCTTTGCCAATCTGCAATGCGCGTTCGGCCCTGACGTCAAACGCTATGCGGCGGCGATGATCGGGCCGGACAAGATTCATCCGCAGCCGGCCACGGGCGGGAAGGTGATTGCCGATTACTTCTACCGCTGGATTGTCAGTGGCATCAACGCGGACAGTTGTGACCCCACCAAACCTATGTAGGAGCTGCCGAAGGCTGCGATCTTTTGATCTTAAAAACAAGATCAAAAGATCGCAGCCTTCGGCAGCTCCTACAGGGGGAGCGTTTATTGGAATTGGTCTATCTGGCTCAGGAGCTCGGCAGTCTTTTGCGGCATCAACTGCGTCGCACACCGCGTCTCGACATTGATGATGATCGCCGGCTCGTTGCAGCACAGGCGTACGCGGAATCGCCAGTCGCTGAAGATCACTTTCAACCCATCACGGTCATCCATTTCCAGCGCCTGCTCGGCATAGCGTTGTTTCAGATGGGCGAGCAGGGGGTAGGGATCCGCCAGCGCTCGGCGAATGTCGCCGGACGCCGGAAACATGCCGATGCGCTCCACCAGCAGAATGCTGCCCAGCCATGACTCGTTGGCGCTGGGCAACGGCTGATGGCGTGGCAGCCAACTCACCGCCCCGAGGTTGCCCACCTCCCGTTCAATGTCGGCTGAATGTTGTGCCATGTTCATGCTGGTCTCCTGAATAGAGAAGTGGGCGGGGGACCGTCTCAGCGGCCCTTGAGGTAAACGTTGTCGTAGCAGAAGTTGGTCGCCTGCAGGTAACCCTCGGCGTCGCCGCAGTCGAAGCGCAGGCCCTTGAACTTGTAGGCCAGCACGCAACCGTTCTGCGCCTGTTTCATCAGCGCGTCGGTGATCTGGATCTCGCCGCCCTTGCCCGGTTGGGTGTCGGCGATCAGGTCGAAGATGTCCGGGGTGAGGATGTAGCGGCCGATGATCGCCAGGTTCGACGGGGCATCCTGCGGCGCCGGTTTCTCCACCATGTTATTGACCCGATAGATGCCGTCGGACATCAGCTCGCCGGCGATCACCCCGTACTTGTGGGTCTGGTCGGCCGGAACTTCCTGGATGGCGACGATCGAGCAGCGGAATTTCTTGTACAGCTGGATCATCTGCGACAGCACGCCGTCACCTTCCAGGTTCAGGCACAAGTCGTCGGCCAGCACCACGGCGAAGGGTTCATCGCCGATCAACGGGCGGCCGCTGAGAATCGCGTGACCGAGGCCCTTCATTTCCACCTGACGGGTGTAGGAGAAGGTGCAGGTGTCGATCAGCTCGCGGGTGCCGGCGAGGAATTTTTCTTTCTCGGTGCCGCGGATCTGGTGTTCGAGTTCGTAGCTGATATCGAAGTGGTCTTCCAGCGCACGCTTGCCCCGACCGGTGACGATGGCCATGTGTTGCAGGCCGGCGTCCCGTGCTTCTTCAACGGCGTATTCGATCAACGGTTTGTTGACGATCGGCAGCATCTCTTTCGGCATGGCTTTGGTGGCCGGCAAGAAACGCGTGCCGTAACCGGCAGCGGGGAACAAACATTTACGAATCATAAAAGTATCCTGGACAGTCATGGAACACAGGCAACGGATGCGCACACTTACGAAGGCGCACAAGTTTCAATGATTATTGAACGAGTACTTTAATACCTGAGTCAGGTTGTTAATGGCAATTAGCGCGAAGGCTAAAACATGACAATGTTATGAGATGTCGGTAACAACGTTATTAGTTATTTTTAGTCGGTATCTGTTGATAGTGATGAGTGTACTTGGGGTGCTAATAAGTACCGGGCAATACAGTTTGACCTGCAAAAATATTTATTGCCAGTGGTTGAACCTATTTTGTTTGAGGCTGTTGTCGTCCTTATTTGTGTGGTGCGCCACAGATTGAATAAAAGGGACTTGACACGCTACTTGTCACTTATCCAATGACGGACCGCGCTATGAAGATTCTGGTAACGGGTGGCGCCGGCTATATCGGCTCGCACACCACACTTGCGCTGCTTGAAGCAGGTTATGAAGTTGTTGTACTGGATAATCTTTGCAACAGCAGCGATGCGGCACTGCACGCGATAGAAGGTATTTGCGGCAAAAGCGCGCTAATGATTCGCGGCGATGTCTGCGACCGGGCGTTGCTCGACCGGATTTTCCGCGAGCATCAAATCGACGCGGTGCTGCATTTTGCCGGGCTCAAGGCCGTCGGCGAGAGCGTGCGCAAGCCGCTGGATTACTACGAAAACAACGTCGGCGGCAGCATCACCTTGTGTCAGGCGATGGCCGCAGCGGGCGTGTTCCGGCTGGTGTTCAGCTCGTCGGCCACGGTGTACGGCGAGCCTGAACAGATGCCGATCCGCGAGGATTTCCCCACCGGCATTCCGACCAATCCTTATGGTCAATCCAAGCTGATCGTCGAGAACGTACTGCGCGACCTGAGCCAGGCCGAGCCGCGCTGGAGCATCGCCTTGCTGCGCTACTTCAACCCGATCGGCGCGCATCACAGCGGGCACATGGGCGAAGACCCCAACGGCATTCCCAACAACCTGCTGCCTTACATCAGCCAGGTCGCGGTCGGCAGCCTGCAGGAGTTATCGATCTTCGGTGACGATTACCCGACCATCGACGGCACCGGGGTGCGCGACTACATCCACGTCGTCGACCTCGCCGATGGCCATCTGAAGGCCTTGCAGTCGATTGCCGGACGCCCGGGCATTCACACCTGGAACCTTGGCACCGGCGACGGCTACAGCGTGATGCAAGTGCTGCATGCCTTCGAACAGGCCAGCGGGCGTCCGGTGCCGTACCGGGTGATGCCGCGTCGCAGCGGTGACATTGCCGAGAGCTGGGCCGACGCGTCCAAGGCTGCCAAAGAGCTCGGCTGGAAAGCCACGCGCAGTTTGCAGGACATGGTCACCGACACTTGGCGCTGGCAATCCAATCACCCGCGCGGTTATCTCGAATGATGTCGTTCTAATACTGAATGTTAGTTTCGGTCAGGTGTTAGATATCGTCGGGAAAATACGCTGGAAATGCCTTTTGCAAGTCCGTAGATATAAACCTGCCGTTCGACTTTTATCAGTTGGGTAAGACTGTGAAAGAACGACGGATCTTGTTCGCGCATTTTGCGGACTTGAACGCTACCACCGCTAACACAGGCCGGTTTTTAACAGGCCGAATGTTAGAAAGGAGTTGATATGAAAAAAGTGATGGCGATTGCCCTGTTGACGATGTTGAGCAACTGGGCGTCCGCTGCTGAAGCGCCGCTTACTGCGGTGACCAATGTATCTGGCAGTGTCGCGGCTTCTACCGCGCCTGCTGCCAGTACGGCAATGGTTGCCAGTGCAGTGGCGGCGTCCAACAGTGGTGGAAGTGCCAACGGCGGTACCACCGGTACTACGGGTACCACCGGTACAACCGGCACGCACAACTAACAGGAACATTTGTTAGTGCAGTACAGGGTCGCCCGACGCAAGTCGGGTGACTTTGTTTTTAGATTCGCCCTTGAATAGCGTAGTGCCATTATGACTCGTAGTTTTTCTCTTTTGCTGTTGGCAAGTATCGCTTTGCAAGGTTGCATGTTTTCCCCCGGCCAATACCTGAGCACCGGCGACATCACGCGCCAGGGCGCCAGCGAAAGCAGTCGGGTCGAGCTGATTCCGATCACGCCCAAGCTGATCTCGATGACCCGCGCCACGCAAAAGCGTGAGACGGTGCCGGCGGAATTGTTGGCCACGCCGGCGGAATACCGCATCGGCAGCAACGATGTGCTGTACATCACGGTCTGGGATCACCCGGAGCTGACCGCGCCATCGGGGGCACAACAGCAGATCGACGCCAACGGTCGACTGGTGCGCTCCGATGGCACGCTGTACTACCCGTTCATCAAGGAAGTGCAGGCGGCCGGCAAGACTATTCAACAGTTGCGTGCGGACATCGAATCCCGCCTGTCGGCGTTCATCGCCGAGCCGCAAGTGGATGTCGCGGTGCTGCGTTTCGCCAGTCAGAAAGTGGTGGTCTCGGGCGCCGTGGCCAAGGCCGGCCCGCAGCCGATTTCCACCAACCCGTTGAGCGTGGTCGAAGCCCTCGGTACTGCCGGTATCGACACCAATAACGCCGATCTGTCGGGCCTGTTGCTGACCCGCAATGGCCGGGTGTATCCGCTCAATCTCGACTCGCTGAACCATCAGGATTCCGAGTTGCAGCACGTCTTTCTCAAGGGCGGCGACCAGCTCTATCTGCCGTACAACGACAACAAGCGCATTTACGTCATGGGCGAAGTCAATCAGCCCCGTGCGCTGAGCTTCAAGACCGCGACGATGAACCTCTCCGACGTGCTCGGTTCGGTCGGCGGTCTGAGTCAGACCACTTCCAACGGCAACGCGGTGTACGTGATTCGCGGGGTGGAAAACCTCGATGTCGAGCCGGCGAAGATCTATCAACTGGAAGCCCAGTCGCCGACCGCCATGGCACTCGCTTCGCACTTTGAAGTGCGTCCCCAGGATGTGGTGTACGTCGGCCCGGCCAACGTTACGCGCTGGAACCGCTTCATCAGCCAACTGGTGCCGTCGGCATCGATTGTCGGGACCGGGGCTTCCGCTGCGAAGAACTGGAGCGAATTCAGTAACAACAGCAAATAAGGCCGACCGTGAAAACCTTGAAAGTTGGCGTCTGCCTGATGGCGGCCTTGACGTTGTGTGGCTGTAACCCGCTGATGACCGCTTCGGTGCGCAACCTCAAGTCGGCGGTGATCGGCCCGGATGAGCTGGACGTGAGCGCGGCCCAGGTGGCCGAGGTCAAGTATCCGCAAGTCAAACTGACCACGCCCTCCGGCTCCGGAGTGCTGGCGCTGGTGCGTGAGCGTGATGATCTGCAGTTCTGGGTCGCTTCCGGCAAACAGGTGTTGCTCCTGCGTGACGGCCTCGCCGTGCGCACCATCGGCCTCGGCGTCGAGGGCGATCTGGACGGCACGCGGTTGGCCGACAACGCGCCGTTCAAGCGCGGCCTGCATCAAGTTGCCGATGGATTCACCAGTCAGCGCTGGATCGACCTGTACAAGGGCCAGGAGGTTGGCTTGATCGTCAACAGCCGGTTCTCCCGCCGATCCACGCAAACCCTGGACATTCTCGACAAGCAATACACCGTGCTGCGTGTCGATGAGCGCATCGACGTCCCGGCCATCGGCTTGCGCGCGACCAACCATTACTGGGTCGATCCGGTGGACGGTTTCATCCTGCAGAGCGAGCAGCAACTGACCGCGCAAATGCGCGTGCGCATCGTGCAATTGACCCCCGATCGCAGGCACCTGCCATGAAGCGCTTACGGATGTTATCGGCGGGTTTGCTGTTGCTCAGTGGCGTCAGTCAGGCAGCGGTCACGGTCAGTGGCGATGTGGCCAACCCGGGGTCGGTGGAATTGCCGCCGGGCGGGCGCTTGCTCGACGTGATCAGCGTGGCCGTACCGAATGCCGAAGGTTACTGGCTGGCCGGCGAGTTGCTGCGCCAGTCGTTGCTGGAACAGCAGGCCCGGCTCAAGGCCGGCGTGTTGTTCGATCTCGATGTGTTGCAACGCATGGCTTCGTTGTTTGACCGACCCAGTCGCGCGGCGCTGGCGCTGCGTCTGGCCGAGCAGGTGCGGCAGATGCCGGTCACCGGGCGCCAGGTCGCGGATCTCGATCCGGTCGCGGTGGAAGTCGGTTTTGCGCGCAACATTCGTCTCGACGATGGTGATCGGCTGATCTACCCGAAACGGGTCGACGAGGTACAGGTATTGGGCGCCGTCGCCGAAACCTGTCACCTGCCTTATCAGCCTCTGCTGGAGGCGCGCGAGTACCTGGAAAGATGCACGCCGCTGGACGATGCCGAGGCCGATTACCTGTGGCTGATCCAGCCCAATGGTGCGGTTCGGCGCGTGGGCATTGCGCATTGGAATCGCGAGAGCGGGCAGTTTCCTGTGGCCGGCAGCAAGATTCTGGTGCCGGTGAAAAACGATGATCTGGATCCGCCTGTTCCTGAACTGAATCAGCAGTTGGCCGAATTGATTGCCACGCAGCTGGCTGAGGTGGTTCGTTGAAGTTACGTGTTGCAGCTGTGTTGTTATTGCCGTGCGGTCTGGTGCATGCCGAACCGCGTATTACCCAGAATGATTTCGGTGGTACCGGTCTGTTGCAGACGCCGACCGCACGCATGGCCCCGGCCGGCGAGCTGAGCGTCAACGCCAACCGCACCGAGCCTTACAGCCGCTACAGCGTGTCGCTGCAGCCGCTGGACTGGCTCGAAGGCTCGTTCCGCTACACCGCCATCACCAACCGCCCGTACGGGCCGGAGTCGATGAGCGGCAGCCAGAGCTATAAGGACAAGGCGGTCGATGCCAAAGTCCGGCTGTGGCAGGAAACCCACTGGGCCCCCGATGTCGCTTTGGGCTTCCGAGACATTGGCGGTACCGGCTTGTTCGCCAGCGAATATTTCGTCGCCAACAAGCGCTTTGATAATTTCGATTTCAGCGCCGGCATTGCCTGGGGTTATCTCGGTAATCGTGGCGACCTCGATAACCCGCTGGGCTACCTCGATGATCGCTTCAAGACTCGTCCGGCCCTGGAAGGCACCGGTGATGTCAACGCCGGTTCGTACTTCCGTGGCAAGCCGTCGTTCTTCGGTGGTGTGAGCTATCAGACACCGTGGGATCGACTCAGCCTGAAACTCGAATACGAAGGCAACGACTACAAGCACGAGCCGAAGGACAACGTGATCAAGCAAGACTCGCCGATCAACTTCGGCGCGGTGTTCAAGGTGGCGGATTCGGTGGACGTCAGCGCGGCGTGGGAGCGGGGCAACACGGCGATGTTCGGCATCACGTTCCATACCAATTTCGTCAGCCGCAAGGCGCCGGCCAAGACCTACGATCCGACGCCTGAACCGCTGCCGGCGAAGATGCCGACCACGCCGATGGAACAGGTCAACTGGGCCGACGTGTCGCAACGCTTGCAGCAAAACGCCGGGTACAAGGTCGAGCGCATCAGTCAGCGTGATTCCGAGCTGATCGTCTACGGCGAGCAGCAGCGCTACTTCCATTCGTCCAAGGCCGTTGGCCGCGCGAGCCGGATTCTCGACAACAGTGTGAATGACGACATCAATTGGTTCACCGTGGTCAACAAGCGTTACGACCTGCCGCTGGAAGAGACCAGCGTGCCGCGCCAGACCTTCCGCGAAGTGATCAACAACGAGGAGCCGCTGGAGTCGTTGCACCGCACCACCGAGATCAACCCGGCGATGCCGCACAACGAGAAAACCCTCTACAGCGAAGCGCCGCAGCATTTCAGCTATGGCGTCGGTCTGGGCTTCAAGCAAAACGTCGGCGGCCCGGATGGTTTGCTCTATCAATTGAGTGCCGATGCGGACGCCGAGTACCGCTTCAACCGCAACACCTGGTGGAACGGCCTGCTCAGTGCCAACCTGGTGAACAACTTCGACAAGTTCACCTACGATGCACCGAGCGGCCTGCCGCGGGTGCGTACCGATTTGCGTCAGTACCTGACCACCTCGGAAGTGACCATGCCGTTGTTCCAGGTCAGCCATGCCGAGCAGTTGGACAAAGACCTGTATGGCATGGTCTACGGTGGCTATCTGGAGTCGATGTTTGCCGGCGTCGGCGGTGAGGTGTTGTTCCGTCCGACCGGCGAGCGCTGGTCGGTGGGGGCGGATCTGAACTATGTGCGTCAGCGCGAGTTCGACCAGGGTTTTGGCCTGCGCGACTATTCGGTCTGGACCGGGCACATCACCGGCTACACCGACTTGCCGTACGACACGCTGGCGGCGGTCAGCGTCGGTCGCTACCTGGCCGGCGACTGGGGCGGCACGCTCGACATCTCTCGCGAGTTCTTCAACGGTGTGCGCTTCGGCGCCTGGGCCACGATCACTACCGCCGGCAGTGCCGAGTATGGCGAAGGTAGTTTCGACAAAGGCCTCTACCTGTCGATCCCGTTCGACGAAATGATGAGCATGTCGACCATGCGCCGCGCCAACCTGGTCTGGGCCCCCCTGACCCGTGACGGCGGCGCCAGGCTCAATCGCAGCTTCCAGCTGCACTCGATGACCGATAGCCGCGAGGGCGACATGTTCTACCGCAACTTCTCGAAGATTGCCGAGTAGTCCTTGGGGATAGGTGGGAGCGGGCTTGCTCGCGAAGGCGTCGGCACATTCAATATATGTGCTGCCTGACCCACCGCTTTCGCGGGCAAGCCACGCTCCCACAGTGGTCCGGGGTGAACCGAATACCCGATCCATACCCCGATCCCTGTAGGAGTGAGCCTGCTCGCGATGTCGTCGGCACATTCAACATCCCTGTCGCCTGAAACACCGCCATCGCGAGCAGGCTCACTCCTACAATGGGGTTGCGGTGAGGCCACACATCCCGATGCGATCCCCAATCCCTGTGGGAGCGGGCCTGCTCGCGAAGGCGTCGGCACATTCAGCATATGTGCTGCCAGATCCACCGCTTTCGCGGGCAAGCCACGCTCCCACAGTGGAACTGGATGAACTGGATATCCTGATCCCCCCCGATCCCTGTGGGAGTGAGCCTGCTCGCGAAGGCGTCAGCCCAGTCGACATCCCTGTCGCCTGAAACACCGCCATCGCGAGCAGGCTCACTCCTACAATGGGGTCGCGGTGAGGCCACACATCCCGACGCGCTCCCACAATCCCTGTGGGAGCGGGCCTGCTCGCGAAGGCGTCGGCACATTCAACATCTCTGTCGCCTGACACAACGCCATCGCTTGCAGGCAAGCTCCCACAATGGTCCGGGATGAACCGAATACCCGATCCATACCCCGATCCCTGTAGGAGTGAGCCTGCTCGCGAAGGCGTCAGCCCAGTCGGCATCCCTGTCGCCTGAAACACCGCCATCGCGAGCAGGCTCACTCCTACAATGGGGTTGCGGTGAGGCCACACATCCCGATGCGATCCCCAATCCCTGTGGGAGCGGGCTTGCTCGCGAAGGCGTCGGCACATTCAGCATATGTGCTGCCAGATCCACCGCTTTCGCGGGCAAGCCACGCTCCCACAGTAGATTGGGGTGAAGCGGATATCTCGATCCATACCGAGATCCCCTGTGGGAGCGGGCTTGCTCGCGAAGGCGTCGGCCCATTCAACATCTGCGCTGCCTGACCCACCGCTTTCGCGGGCAAGCCACGCTCCCACAGTGGTTCGGGGTGAACCGAATACCTGATCCATACCCCGATCCCTGTAGGAGCGAGCCTGCTCGCGAAGGCGCCAGTCCATTCAAATCCATGTTGCCTGATCCACCGCTATCGCTTGCAGGCAAGCTCCCAAAGTGATTTTGCGGTGCGCCCGATTTGAGTGAACGCCGCCGGACCCTGTGGGAGCGGGCTTGCTCGCGAAGGCGTTGGTACAGCCAGCATCGCAACAGCCTGACTCACCACCCAAATCCCGCCCACAAAAAAGGGGACTTTCGTCCCCTTGCGGTATTGCCTGATCTACCAGTCGCCCATCAATAAATATCTTTCGACAGCAACGTAAACGGCGTCTTCACCAGGATCTTCAGATCCAGCCACAACGACCAGTTGTTGATGTAATGCAGGTCCATCTCCACCCGCCGCTGCATCTTGTCGATGGTGTCGGTCTCGCCACGGCAGCCGCTGATCTGTGCCAGCCCGGTAATACCCGGTTTGATTCGATGACGAGCCATGTACGCGAGGATTTTCCCCGAGTAGTAGTTGTTGTGCGCCACCGCGTGCGGACGTGGACCGACCAATGCCATTTGCCCCTGCAGCACGTTGAACAACTGCGGCAGCTCGTCCAGCGAAGTGCGGCGGATGAAGCGCCCGACCGCAGTAATACGCGAGTCGTTGCGGCTGGCCTGAACCACTTCGCGGTCATCGTGCACGCGCATCGAGCGGAATTTCCACACCTGAATCACCTTGCCGTTCCAGCCGTGGCGATCCTGCTTGAAGAACACCGGCCCCGGCGAGTTGATCTTCACTGCCAACGCAATGAACAGCAGCACCGGACTCAACAGGATGATCGCCAGCAACGCCACGCCTTTTTCCAACAGGCTCTTGCTCAGCGCAGCAGTAGGGCGGCTGGTCAGCGGGCTTTCGTTAAGGCAGATCGCCGGCAGACCGTCCACGACCTTCACCGAGTGATTGAGCAGGGTCAGACTGTTCAAGTCCGGCACCCAGACCACATCGACGTTGGCACCGAGCAAATCGACGTACATCGCTTCGATTTTCGCGGCCTCGGCCAGCGGCAGGGTGATGTACAACCGGCGGATGTCATGGTCTTTGATCAGCTTGAGCAAATCTTCCTGATCACCGACCACACGCGGTGCATCCGAATCCAGATTCGGTGTCGCGCCATTGCTGACCAAACCCACCAGCGGCAGGTTTTCCACCTGACTGATCTTCTTTGCCAGACCCAGTGCCAGCTCGCCGGTACCAACGATCAGGGTTTTCTGCGCGCTGGTGCGGGAGCGCTGGTAGTACTTGGAAAAGGCGTGCAACGGTGCGTACAGCAACGCCTGACCGAGGAAACCGTACACCGCCCAACTCAGCGTCACCTCGCGGGAGAACACCTCGTCGGCCTTGCACACGAACGCGATGCAAGCCAGCGCGACCATGGTCATCGACCAGCCCATGAACAAACGTCCGAGCCCGGTCAGGTAATTGTCCTGCTTGCGATACACGCCGCTGAACGTATACGCCGGCACTGAGGCCAGCACCGCCAGTGTCGCGCACATGCGGTAATAGAACTCGACAGTTCCCGTATGCCGTTCAGCCAGTATGAATAACAACGCAACAATGAAAGCCTGCGCCAATGCCCATTGGCCCCAGAAGGTAAGTCCCTTGAGGCCGTTATTTCGATTGATCCGTAGAGAAAGTTCCATGAGATATCCCCAGAAATACGTCCATTCAGGTTTCGACAGTTGAAGTCCGAGTTGCTAGATAGGCTTGTTGTTGTTATTGGACGAGTGTCCTGAGGTAACAACGTCGATAGGCCGAACTGTCGTCAATCAATAGACTAAGTTATTGCTGGAGAGGGTGTCTGACGAGTTCTAACAAGATGGCACAGTGCCAACTTTTTAATAATCAAATACAAGGTTGTTAGAAAAGGTCGCAGAGCAGGGGGTGAATAAATTATGTTGTGTTTGTTACTGTAGGAGGGGTGGAGGCAGGGAGCTATTATTACCAGAGAGGTGAAGTCAAACAGAGTGCTCTTGTTGTTTTTGTAATCGCACTGTTTTCTGTTTGTTTTGTTCGTGGATATCGTACGTGTTTACGCAACGATTTCCTGGATGAGGCAATAACCGCGGTTTCTTACGGCACGAAACAGACGCTCACCATTACTCGCGCTTTTGAACTTGTCCTGCAGGCGACTCAGGCACATCTCCAGGCCACGATATTGCTCCGGCTCGCGGCCGATGCTGAGGATCAGGTCATCACGACTGACTACGCGTTCCTCGTGATGGAGCATTTTGCGCACCAGTGCGGTTTCCAGGCCGGTAAGGCTGATCTCGACGCCTTCCTTGACCAGAGCGCCTTGATCGTTGTCCAGGTGCCAGGTTTCGCTGCACGGAGTGCCGTCTTCATTGGCTGAAGTCTGGTGGCTGGTGTCCGCGTTCATTGTCGGGGATTGGTGAAACGGGTTTGCCGATTGTGCGGCGAGCCATTCCGATTCGAGGGTGGCCAGTATGCGCTGGGTATCGTGTTCAATCGTGCGGGCGACGTTTTTCCGAGTGCCGCTTGGGTAAGAAAACTCCATCAGCATCGGGGCGGAAGAGGGCGAAGTAGCACCTTCAATAAACATTTGTGCCTGAGACGTGCCAAACGAATTGAAGCGCTCGCTGGACAGAATGCTCTCAAGTTCACGCTGCGACGTTGTACTGTTGGTCACGACGACAAAATATTTTCTTGGGAGGGTTGTACTAGTTTCCATGTCTCTCTCCTAAAATGTGCACCAAAATGGGCGAAAAGATAAATCGGCAGGCGAGCAATAACTTCCTTGGAAGTAACCGACAGGCAGGGTCTGGGCCCAAAATGGCCTCGATAAATTCCACTCGTTCTGCTGCTATGTTGTTAAGTTTATTGTTATGGTTCGGTGTAGCCGTGCTCATTCAATTGCTTGATTATAATTAGGTATGAAGTACAACTAGAGCGGTATGGTTGCATATGACGATCCTTCGTAAGTATGCAAAGAGGATGGCTGCCCGAGAGTCAGGCAGTCGATATCAGACCCCGCATCAGGCGATAGCCGTAGCCGCGGATGCTCTGAATCGCGTTCGTACCATACATGTCCTTGATTTTTCCACGCAAGCGGCTGATGGATTTTTCCAGCGCCCTCGGGTCGTAGAAATTGGTATTGAGCCCCATGATGCTGGCGATTTCATCATGGCTGAGAATGTGATTGCTGGTCTGCGCAAAGGCTTCCAGGATCTTCATCTCGGCAAACGAGATGTCGAGTTTCTGGCTGGCGCCGCCCAGCAGGCAGATGCGCGTAGGGTCGAGCGTGAGGTTGATATCCCGCTGCCATTCTTCACTGTTGAAGAACTCACTGAGCAACTCATCGCCCTCGTCGGAAAGGGTGTTGAGCTTGATACAGAAGTCGGCCCCGGCCAGGAAATACTTGATCTTGTTGAACGCGCCGCGACCGGTAATGACCGCGCAAATGATCGGCTTCAAGTTATTGGTGCGCAGGTTCTCGATCAGCGCAAGATTGTCTTCCAGCGCTTGCGGAGTGTCGATAACGATGAAGATGGCTCGATACGAACCAGAAAGTTCATTGTGCTTAAATGAACTAGTGTACGAACTGGCTTCAAGTGCCATATCAGTGCGTACGTGCTTTGCGACCAGCGCTCTAAAATGTTCGGCCACGCCACAGGTTCGGCCCAGAGTGAGAACACCGGGTACGTCGTTTGTCGGGCGCGGACTTCTAGTCGCCAAGTTCCCTGAGAGCATCATGCATTGACTCGAATTAGGTGCTGACATCGGGATGTTAAAGCACCGGTTCTCATCTGTGACTGACAATTGGTAACATTCACGCGATTTTTAGACGTGGCTCCCGAGTTTTCTAACAATAATTAAGCATTTCAAGCTTTTAGTTGATTTTCTCGGGGCTGTGAACTAGTCGTTACATGGTGGCAATGTGGAATTGTGCCACTATTTTGAGTCTATGGCCACGGCTTTATTCATGTCCAATTGCCACTGTCCGTGATCGTGAGATAGTGTGAGCTTGATCACACTTTATTGGCTGATCCTACTTTTTTCTACTAAATGCCTAAATATTTTTCGAGCGGTTCGTAGGCGGACGATTATTAACATGGCTTGAGTGTGTCTTTTGATAAGACATATTCTCCGTCGCCTGATCAGGCAATGGGTGTCGCGTTATACCGATTGTTTAACTTCAGATACTCAATTCCTGAATACAGTTGACCGGTCGCTCATCAAGAGCGCTCTGACGGAGGATTAATGGATTTCTGGACCTTTATCCAGGTGTTGATTTTAGGCGCAGTGGAAGGCCTGACCGAGTTCTTGCCGATCTCCAGTACCGGCCACCAGATCATCGTCGCCGACTTGCTGGACTTCGGCGGCGAACGCGCGATGGCGTTCAACATCATTATTCAACTGGGGGCAATTCTGGCCGTGGTCTGGGAGTTTCGCCCGAAGATCTTCGACATCGTCAAAGGCCTGCCCACCCAACGCAATGCGCAACGTTTCACCCTCAACCTGCTGATCGCCTTCCTGCCGGCGGTGGTCCTCGGGGTACTGTTCGCTGACAAAATCCATCAATACCTGTTTAACCCGATCACCGTGGCCATGGCCTTGGTAGTGGGCGGCGTCGTCATGTTGTGGGCCGAACAGCGCAACCATGTCGTGAGCGTCGATCACGTCGACGACATGCGCTGGTCAGACGCGTTGAAAATCGGTTTCGTGCAATGCCTGGCAATGATCCCCGGCACGTCGCGCTCCGGCTCGACCATCATCGGCGGTTTATTGTTCGGCTTGTCCCGGAAAGCCGCCACAGAGTTCTCGTTCTTCCTCGCCATGCCGACCATGGTCGGCGCCGCGGTGTACTCCGGCTACAAATACCGCGACCTGTTCCAGGCCAGCGACCTGCCAGTGTTCGCCCTCGGTTTCGTCATCGCTTTCATCTTCGCCATGATCGCCGTGCGCGGCCTGCTCAAATTCATCGCCAACCACAGCTACGCCGCGTTCGCCTGGTATCGGATCGCGTTTGGCTTGTTGATTCTGGCGACGTGGGTGTTTGGCTGGGTGAACTGGACGGAAGCGGCGGCGGGGTGATGCGCACGCCAGGCGGGTAAACCCGCCTGGCGCGTTTTACGGAAGGAGGGCATCAACGCCCTTGCAGCAACTCGCCAGCCTGATCCAGCAACGCCAGCGGATCCTTGGCCTTGTGAATATCCACCGACAACAACTGGCGGAATTTACGCGCCCCCGGGAACCCGGTGCCCAAACCCAGCACATGCCGGGTGATGTGATGCATCGCTCCGCCCGCCTGCAAATGCTCGGCAATATACGGCCGCAACTGCGCCAGCGCCTCAGCACGGCTGATCACCGGCGCGCTGCTGCCGAACAATTGCTGATCGACCTCCGCCAGCAAATACGGATTGTGATAAGCCTCACGCCCGAGCATCACACCGTCAAAGGTCTGCAAATGCTCATGGCAGGCCTCCATCGTCTTGATCCCGCCGTTCAGCACAATCTCCAGCTCCGGAAAATCCGCCTTCAACTGGGCCGCCACGTCATACCGCAACGGCGGAATGTCGCGATTCTCCTTCGGCGACAAGCCCTCCAGAATCGCAATCCGCGCATGCACGGTAAAACTGGTACACCCGGCATCCCGCACCGTACCGACGAAATCACACAACTCGGCGTAACTGTCCCGCCCATTGATCCCGATCCGATGCTTCACCGTCACCGGAATCGACACCGCATCGCGCATCGCCTTCACACAATCCGCCACCAACTGCGGATGCCCCATCAGGCACGCACCGATCATATTGTTCTGCACCCGATCACTCGGGCAGCCAACATTCAGATTCACCTCGTCGTAACCATGCTCCTGCGCCATGCGCGCGCACGCGGCCAGATCCAGCGGAACGCTACCGCCGAGTTGCAAGGCGAGAGGGTGCTCGGCTTCGTTGTGACGGAGAAAACGTTCGTGATCGCCGTTGAGGAGAGCACCGGTGGTGACCATCTCGGTGTAGAGCAGGGCGTTCTTCGACAGGAGGCGTAGGAAGAAACGGCAGTGGCGGTCAGTCCAGTCCATCATCGGGGCGACGGAGAAGCGGCGGGAGAGTGGGGCGGGTGTGGCGGTGATAGGGGACATTGGCGGTTCTGGATTGGGTGGGGCTGGGAGGTGGGGGAGTTTATCAGGATTGAGAGTGGCGGGCTTGCAGATGCTCTCCCGCGATGATTGCGACATTTGTGAGTGCTTTTTTCAATCATCTGACTAGCATAGGGTGGCTATTTGATGGCTAAATCCCTATTTTCTAAACCAACAAAACCAAGCCTGTGCAGGGAGAAGCAATGGACGCTCAGCAAGAAAAAGTCTTTTTTGACGAACGTGAAGTAAAGGTTACCAACAGCCGATTCATCCTTCCGGGGCAAAAGACGTTCGCGATGAGCGGAGTCACGGCAGTGAAAACCTCTCAAATAAATCCTAACCGTACTTGGCCCATACTGCTGATGATTGTCGGGGCGATTATCGGATATAACAAAGGTATAAATACCGCTTCCGTCGTCTTGTTTTTTGCAGGTCTTGCTTGGTTCCTTATGCAGAAGACGATATATACAATTGTACTTACTACGTCTTCTGGGGAGCAGCAAGCTCTGCAAGATGCGGATCTTTCTTGGATTTCCAGAGTCGTTGGCGCGATAAATGACTCAATCATTCATCGTGGATGAAAAAGCGACGGATTTATTTAATGCTAGGTGCTCGACGGTAAAAAAGCCGGCGGCAAATAAATCCGTCCCATTTGTTCATACCACTTGCTCGTCCTGATTCCCTCTTTGCAGGCCAACTTTACCGTCAGCGGTGTACCCAGGATCAAGTCGACTGAAGTTACTCATTTTCATGGTCACGCCATTCTCATTTCGAAACATCTCCTGACTAGCGATGCCGAGTAATTTCCCCATTCGGCCTAGGAAAGCGGAGAGTACAGCGAGGTCTTGGTGAGGATCGTGGGGGCGATGACAGTCGATGGCGGAAATAGAGATCAAGAGCAAGAATTAACTCGTCCCGTGTCCATGGAGGATTTCGTTTTTTCTTTTTCTACTCAAAAGTAGAAAATGGGGCTTTTTGACTTTCCAAAATTTTTCCTCTCATTAGATGGCTTTGATTTGCGGCTACTTGCCATACTTATTACCTTTGATAGTTGTTTCAATCGGAAATATTTTTTGGTTGGGGAGTCATTTCGTAAAGGTGGTCGGCGTAACGCGCGTTTGATGACCAAGGAGTGAATGATGAGTTGTACTGGAGGACCTGTAATTGATCAGGAGCAGTTGAGGAGGCTCAGGGAAAAATTGCTTAGAGCGGTCGTAAACAAGCGATCTGACAGGTGGTGTTTGTCGCTTTGGAGTCGATTTATTAGGGCTAGAGACGGCCAGCAATGTGTAGTCTGCAGCTCTGACGATCGGATTCAGGCGCATCATGTGTTCAGAAGAACCTTGCTTCCACATGCTAGATACGAAACCGGCAATGGGATCACGCTTTGCTATCAATGTCACAAGATCGCACATGAGGGATTCAATGGGCGACCTGATTTCAGTTTGCCAATAGGGGCACAAGGTGGTGACGATCAAGATGAAGTCGCTTTTTACTACCTAAAACTGCTTGAGTCAGCGGAAGCTTTCAGCCTAGATCACGACGAGTTTTATGCCTTCAGCAATGAGATGCTGAGTTTTTTCGTTAAGGTCCAAGGCTTTGAGCATCTTTATTGGAAGGTCCAAGACAAGGAAATAACGGGCCTACTGATGGCTTACAACATATGGTTTCGTGCACCGGAGGCGATGTCGCTCGCTATTTTGAAAGCTAATTTGCCGGAGTTCTTTTAGATTGGAGTTTTGATCACTCACGATTGATAGCACGCTTTGCCGTCCTCTCACTGGAGCGACTTACAGCGCTTGAAAAAGGGCCGAATTGCTCTTTGTACTGGTGACCGTATCTTATTAGCGTGCTCTTAGAACCTCTGCGAACAGAAAAATCGCGTCTGTTTAAATGAAGCCTATTGTTGCAGTCCCGCTCCTACACCACCTTGCACCATCCCCTACACCTAAGACAGAATCCGCCGGCTTGTGCGTCTAGCCCGCAGGTTCTATCGTCCCTACGTCACTGAAAACCAGTGATCGGGTTTGGTAGCCCGTCTCCGTCAGAAGCACAAGACTACTGTCTTGCGAGGGCGTTTCTCGTCTTCGTTTTATGGTGGTCATGCGCGGGGCGTCTTCGGATGCGCCGGGGTTCCTGACGACCGGTCTACCAACCTGCGTATGGCCTCCACCCTTCGTTTGGTAGCGAGAGTGATGGCTCCTTTTCGTTTATCCGTCAGGAGTTACACCATGTTCAAACCAACACCGAATCCCCCAGAATCCGACCCCGCATCCCCCTACGAATCCCTCGATTCCCGCAAACTCCACGAAGCCGCCGAGCGCGCCCTCGATCACTACCTCACCCCAACCAGCCAGATCATGGCCAGCGGTGATCAATCCAAACCAATGTTCCTCGCCAACCCGGCCTACGACACCGAATCCCTGCTCGCCAACGCCAGTGAATCCCTGGGTTCCGCCACGACCATGCTCAACGATTTCGCCGCGTTGCTGGATGTCTCGCACCGTAAGACGCTGTTGGGCATTGCGCAGGTGGTGATGTTGGGGGAGTTGGCGGTGAATCAGGCGTTGGATAACGTCGAGCTCAAGGCGTAGAGCGCTGCCCTCCGTGGCAAGCGGCGAGGTCGTGGTCGCGGAGGGCGTTCTGTCGATGCGCAAGACATCCGCCGAAAATGGCGGTTTTCAACCTGTTTCCGTAGCAATAGCGATGTGCCACGAAAAATGATGGCAATGCGTCATCATGCGAACGAAAAAGTTCACTGCTTGTACAAAAATATAAAGTTGTACAACTTTTCCCAAAGTTTATAGCATCCGTTCCCAACACCTTTGCTGAAACGATAAATCCAGCTTGAGTCCTGGATTTGTCCGTCGGTGCGTGGGCCGTCAAAACGGTTTTCGCATCGGCTATTTGCAGCCGGGTCAGTGGAAGCTGCCCGTATTTCGCCCAGGACGACGACCCCGAATATGAGTGGTAACTCCGGTTATCAGAGATCTACTTTTTGTGCCTGACGCTGAATCGCGTCAGGGCGTTAGAGGCTGAACATGGCAGAAGCATCGAATTTCCTGGGCAACATCAAGGTTTCCCGAAAGTTGGGGGCCGGGTTTGGCGTTCTTTTGCTGGCGGTGGGGGCGGTGGCCTTCATTGGCTATAGCAGCAGTAATGTGCTGGTGGATCGCCTGGACACAACGCGTCTGATCGGCACGCTCAACGATGCGTCGCAGGACATGCGGCTGTCGGAGAAGCAGTACGAAGCGGCGGCGGATGCGGCGTTTGCCGAGTCTTATCAGTCGCAGCTGACGGTGTTGCAGGGGCTGATCGCCAAGGCGTTGCAGACCCTGACGCGGGCGGAAAACCAGCAGGCCTTGAAGCAGTTGCAGGACACCACGTTGGCTTACGATCAGCGGGTCAAGCGCTTGATCGAGGCGGACAAGGCGACCAGCGATGCGCTGAAACCGTTGGGGGCGATGTCGGACAAGTACGCCGAGACCTTCAACAAGATGTTCGAGAGCACCACGGCCAGTGCGCTGGCGTCTGCTGATAGCGCGCGGGTGGCGGACTTGCGCACGGTGGCGGATCTGCGCAATGGCATGACGATGTTTCGGCTGATGTTGCGGCGTTATATCGCTGTGCCGAGCGAGGCCAACAAGAAGGTGCTGCTGGACACCACCGATGCGTTTCTGGCCGACATGAGTAAGGCGCGCAGCGGTTTGCCGGCGGCCCTGTCGAGTCAGCTTGAAGAGGCGCAGGCCGGCATGCGCCGTTATCGTGAGGTGCTGGTCGAGGTCGCCGCGCTGTTCGAGCAGAAGCAGAGCCTGCGTCAGCAGGTGGATCAGCAGAGCCAGGCGATGGACAGCATCATGACCGGCCTGATGGACACTCAGCAACGTCTGGCGCGGGACGATCAACAGCGTGCGTTTATACAGATTGCAGTGCTGACGGTGCTGGCGCTGGTGGTCGGTCTGTTTGCTTCGGTGCTGATCTCGCGGCAGATCACCGGGCCGCTGGCGCTGACGGTGGAACTGGCGCGACGGATTGCCAAGGGCGATCTGACGGTGCAAGCCAAATCCAGCCGCAAGGATGAGTTGGGCGATCTGCAAAATGCGATGCAGGGCATGGCGCAAAGCCTGAACACGCTGGTGCAGGGGATCGGTAACGGTGTCACGCATATTTCGACGTCGGCAGAGAAGCTCTCGGCGATGAGCGAGCAGACCAGCGCCGGTGTGCGTCAGCAGAAAGTCGAGGTGGATCAGGTCGCCACGGCGATGCACGAAATGGCTTCGACGGTGCAGGAGGTGGCGCGCAATACCACGGACGCATCCGCCGCCGCGACCCTGGCCGATCAGCAGGCGCGTCACGGCAGTGCGGTGGTCAAGCAGGCGACTGTGCAGATCAGTGAATTGTCGGTGGCGATCGAAGACTTGGGGGCGGCGATGAACGTGCTGTCCCAGGACAGTGAGCAGATCGGCAAGGTCATCGATGTGATCAAGGCAGTCGCCGAGCAGACCAACTTGCTGGCGCTGAATGCGGCGATTGAAGCGGCGAGGGCGGGTGAGCAGGGCCGTGGTTTCGCGGTGGTTGCCGATGAAGTGCGGTCGCTGGCGCAGCGCACGCAGGATTCGACCAAGGAAATCGAAGCGCTGATTGTCACCCTGCAACAGGGCACGCAAGCGGCATCTACACTGATGACATCCAGCCGCGAGCGTACGCTGGATACCGTGGTGCTGGCGCAGAAGGCCGAGCAGGCGATCACCGAGATCAACCATTCGATCGGCACGATCCAGCAAATGAGCCTGCAGATTTCCGCCGCCGCCGAGCAGCAAAGCGCGGTGGCCGATGAGATCAATCGCAGCATCGTCAGTGTGCGCGATGTGGCCGATCAGTCGGCCGTTGCCAGCGAAGAAAGTGCTTCCGCGACTATTGAACTGGCGTCGCTGGGGCAGGACCTGCAGCGCATGACATCGCATTTTCGAATCTGATGGCGTTTTGAGATGAACTTGGGCTGGCCTGACCGGTCAGCGTGTATAAGTGGGGGCCGCCGAGCGGCGGCCATCCGGTCCGTGCTGTTATTTTCTGGGCCATGGAAGGTTACAACCCGCTCTCAGGGGGCGTCATGACCAATATTCCCGTTTTCCCCCAGCCCAGCGGGGGGTGCCAAGGATGCCGGCAAAAAGGCGAGGCCGATATGGCGTTCTCCTTTGCTTTCCAGCCGATTGTGGATGTGCGTGATCAATCGACCTTCGCCCACGAGGCGTTGGTCCGGGGCGTGCAGGGCGAGGGTGCGCTGTCGGTGCTGGAGCAGGTCGATGACCAGAACCGCTATCGCTTCGATCAACTGTGCCGCGTGCGTGCGATCTCCACGGCTGCGCAGTTGGGGCTCACCGGGTTTCTCTCGATCAATTTCCTGCCCAACGCGGTGTATCGACCGGACATGTGCATTCGCAGCACGCTGGAGGCGGCCCGCGCACATGCGTTCCCGCTCGATCGACTGATCTTCGAAGCGGTCGAAGGCGAGCACGTCGAAAGCAACAAGCACTTGATGAACATCTTGCGCGAGTACCGCGAGTTCGGGTTCAAGACCGCCATTGATGACTTCGGTGCGGGGTATTCCGGGCTGAATCTGCTGGCGGACTTTCAGCCGGACCTGATCAAACTGGACATGGCGCTGATTCGCGATATCCATCGCGACCGCGTACGCCAGGCGATTGTGCGGGGCGTGGTGGGCATGTGTGCCGAGTTGGGCGTCGAGGTGATTGCCGAGGGCATCGAGCACCCCGAGGAGCGGGATTTTCTCGCTGACTGCGGGATTTATCTGATGCAGGGTTTCTGGTTCGCCAAACCGGCGTTTGAGGCGATGGCGCAGATTCCGGTGGAGGCGTGGCAGCCGATTTGAGGCGAACCTGAACCCGTGCTGTCGATCGGCAAAGTTTCATCTTGCCGGGTGCGGCGAAGGCCTACGATGCTTGCACAAGATCATCCCAAGGGGAGCCGTACCATGCGCACCAATGTCGTCAAAGTGCTGTTGATCGCTGCAGCTGTCTCGGTATTGAGTGCCTGTTCGGGCTCCGGTGGGCTGACCACCACCAGTTGTTTCTCCTCGGATTGCCAATCGCCGGAGGGTCGCACAAATGCAACGACCCTCAAATTCGGCGGTAACAGTATTGGTAGCAGCTTGAACCAGTACAGCTCCGGGATGTTGCACGACGATTGATCAAAATCGAGGCTGAACCTGTGGCGAGGGGATTTATCCCCGATGGGTTGCGAAGCAACCCCCGCTTTTAAAACAGCGGACTGCTACGCAGCCCAGCGGGAGCAAGCTCCCTCGCCACAAATTTTTGTGCCTGGAAGATTACTGCGGCAGCGCCAGCCACTCACCAATGACCTTCTGATAACTGCCAGTGACTTTGCTCAAGTGCAGCCACTGGTCAACGTACAGTTTCCAGCTGATGTCATCGCGCGGCAGCAGATAGGCTTTTTCGCCGTACTGCATGTACTGGTGCGGATTCACCGCGCACAAACCCGGTTTGAGTTTCTGCTGATACAGCGCTTCCGAGGCGTCGGTGATCATCACGTCGGCCTTGTTATCGAGCAGTTGCTGGAAGATCGTCACGTTGTCGTGCAGGGCCAGTTGCGCCTTGGGCAGGAAGGCGTGGACGAAGGCTTCGTTGGTGCCGCCTGCCGGTTCAACCAGCCGTACGTTGGGCTGGTTGATCTGCTCGACGGTCTGGTACTTGGACTGATCGGCGCAGCGCACCAGCGGGATCTTGCCGTCGCTGTCGAGGGTGTTGCTGAAGTAGGCTTTCTTCTGCCGCTCCAGCGTCACCGAAATGCCACCCATGCCGATGTCGCACTTGCCGGCCTGCATGTCCGGCATCAGGGTTTTCCAGGTGGTTTGCACCCACTCGACTTTCACGCCGAGGCTGTCGGCCAGCGAGCGCGCCATGGCGATGTCGATACCCTCGAAGTCGCCGTCGCTGCGTTTGAAGGTGTAGGGCTTGTAGTCGCCAGTGGTGCAGACGCGCAACTGGCCTTGTTGCTGGATGGTGTCGAGGTGCGAAGGTTGCTCGGCGGCCTGAGCGCTTAAATTCAGCGCGAGCAATGAACCGAGCAAGAGCAGTTTTTTATTGATGGGCATGTCTGTCGGGCTTCAAAGGGATCGGAGTGAGAAGTTAACCACGTTCCCGGCGCTGATCCCTATGGGTAGCTCGCGGTCAGAGGCCGAGACCTTCCTGCACCACCTGCAACAGATTGTTCTCCGTCAGCGCAATCGCATCCAGTTCCTGACCGGTTTCCACCGTTTGCAACCACCAATGGCTTTCGTGATGTTCATCGACGGTGCGCAGCAGATAAGTGTTGCGCTCGGGCAGGGTGATCTGCACGCGGCCGGCGCCGTCTTCGGTAAACCGGGCGATGGGATCAAATGTCAGGGTTTGTTGATTGGCTTCGATCACCAGTTGGTCGATCGCGTAATCGTGGCTCTCGCCATCGGGTGAGCTTTCGCAAACGTGGGTCGGATTGCGGCGGATTTTCAGGCCGACTTCGGTGACTGGCTGCAGCCAGCCCTCGATGCGGTGGTACAGATCGTAGACCTGCGCCGGCCAGCAATCGATCTCCAGCGCGGCATCCGCATGGGTGTGCCGTGTTTGCTTGAGTTTGGCGGCGAGTTCGTCTGCTTTACTCATTTCGGATCCCTTGGTTTGATGTCTGCCTGTTAATCGTAGACCTTTCAACGGCGTACGGCGTTGCCTTGCGTCATGCGCTTGCAACACAAGCATGTCGAAATCAGCGCTGGCCAAGTCTGGTCAGGATCGAAAACCACGGACGCAGGCGTCCCAAGGAGCGGGTAGATGAAAAAGCTGTTTACAATTTTGGCAGTGATTGCGCTGACGGTCGGTAGCATCGGCCTCAGTTCGGCGCGTCAGTCGAACGCCAGCAAGGTGCAAACGGAAGCGGTGGCGGGGCAGTTCGATTACTACCTGCTGACGCTGTCCTGGTCGCCGACCTTTTGCCTGACACACAAGGACGACGTGCAGTGTTCCGGCAAGGGCTACGGTTTCGTGCTGCATGGTCTGTGGCCGCAATACGCCAATGGCGGCTGGCCGGAGTCCTGCCCGCCGCTGACCACCCTGTCGGCGGCGGAAACGACCAAAGGCCTGACGCTGTTCCCGACCAAGAAACTGCTTGACCACGAATGGTCCAAGCACGGCACCTGCAGCGGTCTGGGCGCGATGGGTTATCTGGACGAAGCGGACAAAGCGGTCGGCGCGGTGAAAATCCCGCAAGAGCTGCAACCGTTCAGTTCCTCGTACTACTTCGAAGCCCAGGAAATCGCCGACCTGTTCCGCAAGGCCAACCCGGGGATCCCGGCAGATGGCATCGCGGTGATCTGCAGCGGCCCGGAACTCTCGGAAGTGCGGGTGTGCATGGGCAAGGATCTGCAGTTCGGCGCGTGCGGCAAGGGCGTGAAGACCCAGTGCCGGGCGGGGGATATTCGGGTACCGCCGTCGCGTTGATATGAGCGGTTTCACGAACAGGAAAGGGCGCCCAAGCAGGCGCCTTTTTTTCGCCTGAAGGTTTGAAGCACCCGGAAAATTCACGCATGCTTGCGCCACCAAAAGGATGACCCGCAACACTGCAAGGAGCTGTTCATGAGCGGAAAACCCGCCGCCCGCGTCACCGACCCAACCGCCTGCCCACTCCCGGGACATGGCACCAATCCGATTGCCAGTGGCTCGCCGAATGTGAATTTCGACGGATTGGCGGCTGCGCGAATGACTGATAAATCAGCGTGCGGTAGCCCCATTACTGGCGGCGTTTCCTCAACAGTTTTTATCAATGGCTTAAACGCCGCGACCCTGGACAGCACCGGGGGGCACGGCAATGTGGTCATTGGTGGGTCAGGCACGGTCATCATCGGTGACACAGTAACAGCGGCGCCTTTCAGTGGTCTGCTGCCAATGCCGGTGCATTTCACAGACAAGTTGAAACTGGTCAATGACGTGACCGGTGAGCCCATGATCAATCATCCCTACGTGATCCAGCGTGCAGACGGGCGTCTGGAACACGGGGTGTCTGACGCTAACGGGTTCACCCACGAAGTCAGCTCGCACCTGCCTGAAACCATCAAGCTGTTTTTGGAGGAGTGAGGCATGGCCGCTGAAACAGTAACGTGCGCTAAAGGCAACAATTACAAGCTGCACAAGGAACATGCGCTGACGGATAAGAAGGATGTCAGTGACAAGCCTGTGCCGGTGGAGAGTACCAAGGCGATTGTGTTTTTTATTGGCGGCGCAGGGGATAAGGAAAGTTATTATTTTTCGGGGCCGTTCGGGAACGTGAACCAGGCCATGACCGGTTTCGACAAACGTAATCTGGACCTGACCAAACTAGGAAAATATAAATCCCAATGGCTTGGGTATAACGAGGTTCGGGGAAAGAAGGACATCCAAAAAAATGTTCTCAACATAATTCCCTACAAGTCTTGTCCAATCTACATTGTCGGACACAGCCTTGGGGGATGGAACGGCGCGCATTTGACCAGTGTAATGTCGGAGTGGGGTTACAGGATCAACATGCTCGTTACGCTCGACCCCGTAGGTGAAGGTACTTTGGTGTGGCTGGGATCCGATATCTACGGAGATAAGCCAACACCGATGGCTGATTTCTGGGTAAACATTAAAGCTATGCCTTCCAAGCCAGACCAGTCCGACTCGGTGGCGGATTTCGGGGAAAAATGGCAAGTGCTGTGCGGGCCTGACATTAATGTCACCATGGATACGAACCACGCTAATGCTCCAGCGATGTTTACCCGACCTGTCGTTGAAGGAAAATCGGCAAGTGATTTGATGTTCGAGTCAATTCGAGAGAGCAATCGCTGATGAAAAGATTGTCTGTTCTTCTGTTAGCCATATTGTGCTCGTCATGTGCCAAAGATCACACAGTGCCTCCTGCGAATCTCAACTTTCTGTCAGTGGAAAGGGAAAGTATTGGTCTGCTTTACAAAATTCATTACGACTCGGATGTAAATCTTTTGGATTTGTTCGGAAGAGGTATGGGGAAGGGCGCAGCGTCGACGATGTTTGAGTGTCCGCTTGGTGATGATCAGAATTTTTCCATCACTAACCGATTCAGGTACTCGGCTTACGGACTGATTGAGGTGGAAGAAACCAGTCAGGCAGGCGGTAAATTCAACTATATGACGAGTGCTTTTTTGCGACAGACCCAAAATAACGGTACTTCGCAAGAGGATCTCTCAGTACAGGAATTGAATGCCCTTCTGCTTGGTAAACAACAAATCCCCTGCAAAGTCGTCGTCACCGCGTACGGCTACAAACCCTACTACTCAAACACCATGAACCTGCCGGTTGCGGATTTGCTGCGGGAAATCAACAAACCCCGATAGCCGTCATCGGTGCACTGCGCGATTGCCCTACGCAGATACGCGAGGGCGATCACCCGCAAAACCACAACTGAAAATAAATCGACGTGCGGAGGTCATCCAAATCCCTCGCGCGCCGATACAACGGGGCGGGCATGTGTTGGCGCGGCGGGTTTGCTGTGCGCACCCCGGTGGGCTACGCTCACGAAAAGTAAGGGTTTCGGGCTGCGGCCCCTGTCGTACCTGCCCAGGACACGTTTTTGCCAATCCCCATTCACGATCCGCATCAGACTCCCGGCACGCTTAAACGCCTGCCGCTGCGCAAGGCGGCAGCGCTGTTCATCGTTGCGGTGTGCCTGTGCCTGTCCGGATTGCTGTATCTGCAACTTGAGCAGACCCGGCGCCAGGATCTCGCCAGCGCGCAGATCGCTTCTTCCAACCTGACCCGGGCCATGGCGCAGCAGGCCGAAGACACGTTTCTGGCCGCCGATCTGGTGCTCACCAGCCTGGTCGATTGGGTCGAGGACGATGGTTACGGCGCCGCGCAACGACCACGTCTGCAAAAAACCTTCGCGCGTCGAGTGCAACAACTGGAACAGTTGCATGGCATGTTCCTGTTCGATCGCGACGGTCAGTGGGTGATCACGTCATTTACGGATCTGCCTCGTGGCAATGGTGTGGCCGACCGCGAGTACTTCAAGTTTCACCAGCAGAACGTTTCCTCCGTGGCGCACATCGGCCCGGCGATTCGCAGCCGTGAGAATGGCGAGTGGATCATCCCGATTTCGAAACGCATCAACGACCGTGCCGGCAATTTCCAGGGCGTGCTGATGGCCGGGATCAAGATGGCGTACTTCGACCGGTTCTTCAAAAGCTTCAGCCTCGATGACAACGGCATCATGTTTCTCGGCCTCAAGGACGGCACGTTGCTGGCGCGGCGGCCGTTCGACGAAGGCCTGATCGGTTCGTCGCTGGCCAAAGGCAGGATTTACCAGAAGCTGCTGCCCGAAGCCCCGGCCGGTACCGCGATGATCAAGTCGGTGGTCGATGGCGTGGTGCGTCTGTACGGCTACCGGCAATTGGCGTCGTATCCGCTGGTGGTCGCGGCGGCGTCATCGCGCGATACGATTCTCAAGGGTTGGTATGAGCGGGCCTTTCAGTCCAGCGTGATTGTGGCGCTGGTGATTCTTGGCGTTGGCCTGTTCGGCTGGGTGTTCATTCATCAGGTGCGCGACGGCGAGCGTATCGAGAAAAACCTGCGCAAGGCGCAGCGCGCACTGGAGCAGATCGCTACCCACGACAGCCTGACAGGGCTGGCAAACCGGCGGCTGTTCGAGCGTTCGCTGGAGATCGAATTCGCCCGCGGCGCACGCCAGTCGAGTCCGGTCGGTCTGATCATGCTCGATATCGATTTCTTCAAGCGCTACAACGATGCCTACGGTCATGTGGCGGGCGATCATTGCCTGACGCAGGTGGCGCAGGTGCTGAAAAATTGTACCCAGCGCAAGTCTGACCTGGCGGTGCGTTACGGTGGTGAGGAGTTTGCGGTGCTGTTGCCGGACACCGACATCAACGGCGCGCTGGCGATTGCCGGGCAGATCCGGCGCAGCGTGATGGACAAACGCATCACCCACAGCGGCTCGCCGACCGGATATCTGACGGTAAGTCTGGGCTGTTACTCGTTTATTCCCAGCGGCAATGACAGCCTGGAGGTGTTTATCCAGCGTGCTGACGCGGCGTTGTATCAGGCGAAAAATGCCGGACGCAACCGCGCTGCGGTGTTGTCGCTGGATACCGGTTTTGCCGAATTGATGCGCTCGGACCGCTGAGGTTTTGACGCTTCAACGGGTGTGAGGGAGCCCGCCCCCTCACACACAGGTCCTATTACCAGCCGTAACGGCGGTTCGTTCAGCTGCCCGAGCCACCGCCCGCGCCGCCGGTTCCGCCCCCGGCCGCGCCAGTGCCGCCGCCAGCGCCGGAGCCCGAACCCATGGCGCCGCCGTTGGTGCCAGTGCCATTGCCAGAACCAGGGCTACCAGCGCCGTTACTGCCGGCAGGTGCACCCGGGGTGTTGTCCGGCGGCTTAGGCGTGCTTTTGTTGACGTCGGGGTTGGTACTCGATGTGCCAGAACTGTCGTTCGCCGCGAAGCTGGCAGCCGAGGTGGCGGCGAGCAGGCCGGCGAGCAACAACGAGGTGAGTGTGCGTGTAGTCATGGTACGTCTCCAAAAGGGGTCGGTTACCTGACTTTGGTCTGACACTTTTGCCCGTTGGTGCCGATTGGCTGACGAGCGGTTGTTCAGCCTCAGCGCCTGGCGTCCGCCAGTTTCTGCTCCAGCGCCTGACGCACCTGCGGCCACTCGTCATCGATGATGCTGAAGCGCACCGAGTTGCGCTTGCGCCCGTCCGGCATGATCCGCTCGTGGCGCACGATGCCTTCCTGTTGCGCTCCGAGGCGCAGAATCGCGTTGCGCGACTTCTGGTTGTTCTCGTCAGTGGTGAACTGCACTCGCACGCAGTCGAGCACCTCGAAGGCGTGGCGCAACATCAGGTATTTGGCTTCGGTGTTGACGAAGGATTTCTGCCAGCGCTCCGAAATCCAGCTGCTGCCGATTTCCAGCTTGCGATTGAGCGGATCAATCTTCCAGAACCGGGTCGAGCCGATGACTTCGCCGCTATCCTTCAACACAATCACAAACGGCATGACCGTGCCGGCGTCGCGGCCGTCCAGGGCCTTCTTCAGGTAGCTGTCGATGGTGCTCGCCGAAGGCACCACGGTGACGGTGAGGTTCCACAGTTCGCCGTCATCGGCGGCCTGGAGCAGGGCGTCGGCGTCGGTGTACTGAAGCGGGCGCAGGAGGATGCGCGGGCCTTGCAGCGTGGTGAGCATGGGAGCAGGTCTCGGCAGTTTGGGGCAGTGGCGAGCGCCTATTACGCCGCAGCCGGTTGATCCGATGCAACCACCGTCGCCGCTACAGAGTCACAATTTTCACACCTTGTTCGCCGGAGTCTGGACGATGAAAAACCTGCGGATCGCCACGTTCAACGTCAACGGCTTGCGCGCACGCTTGCCGAACCTGCTGGAGTGGCTCAAGCGCGAGCAACCGGACATCGCATGCCTGCAGGAACTCAAGTCAGTCGACAGTGCGTTTCCGGTAGCTGAACTTGAAGCCGCCGGTTATGGCGCGATCTGGCACGGTCAGGCGTCATGGAACGGGGTGGCGATCCTCGCCCGCGATGCGGAACCGCTGGAGAGCCGCCGCGGCCTGCCGGGCGATCCCGAAGACAAGCACAGTCGTTATCTGGAAGCGGCGGTGCACGGGATATTGGTCGGCTGCCTGTACCTGCCCAACGGCAACCCGCAGCCGGGGCCGAAGTTCGACTACAAACTGGCCTGGTTCGAGCGCTTGATCCGTTACGCCAAGGATCTGCAAGGCAGCGATCATCCGGTGGTGCTCGCTGGCGATTACAACGTGGTGCCCACCGACATGGACATCTACAACACCCGCTCGTGGCTCAAGGACGCGCTGCTGCAACCCGAAAGCCGCGAGTGTTATCAACGGCTGCTTGATCAGGGCTGGACCGACTCGTTGCGCCATCTGTATCCCGACGATCGCCTCTACACGTTCTGGGATTACTTTCGTCAGCATTGGCAAACCAACTCTGGCCTGCGCATCGATCATCTGCTGCTCAACCCGGCACTCAGCCCGTACTTGCATGAGGCCGGTGTAGACGCCTGGGTGCGCAACGAACCGCATGCCAGCGACCATGCGCCGACCTGGATTCGCATCGGTTCGCGCAAACGTCGGTAACGTTGATTGGCGAAATCAATTGTCGGAATCGGCGCCCGATCCCGTATACATGTCGGCCAGCGGCGCAGCGATCCGCGGCCACATGCAAAAGGACTGAGCAATGAGCGAGCCACGTCTGGCGAATCCGACGTTGTATCTGCAACACCTGGGCTTCAATGCCCCACCGGCACCGACGCTGGAAACCCTGCGGCAGTTGCAGTTGCGCCATACCGGCGTCTTTCCCTTCGAGAATCTGTCGACGATCACGGGCGCCCCGGTGCTGATCGATCTGGCGTCGGTCGAACAAAAAGTTCTCCACGGTGGCCGTGGTGGTTACTGCTACGAACTGAACAATCTGTTTCTGGCGTTATTGCTGGAGCTGGGCTTCGACGCCCGTGGCATCTCCGGGCGTGTGGTGCTGGCGCAACCCGAAGGCACGTGGACGGCGCGTACCCATCGCTTGAGCCTGGTAATCATCGATGGCGAGCGCTACATCACCGACGTCGGCTTTGGCGGTATGGTGCCGACCGCGCCGCTGCTGCTCGATACCGAGGCTGAACAGGCGACGCCGCACGAGTCCTATCGCATCGAGAAACAGGCCGATGGCTACATGCTGCGCGCCAGTGTCGCAGGGGAGTGGCGCGCGATGTACCTGTTTGATCTGCAACGCCAGGAAGACATCGATTACACCCTCGGCAACTGGTACGTATCGACTCATCCCGAATCACCGTTTGCTCAGCGGTTGATGGTTGCGCGCACCGGCGATGGCTGGCGCCGGACCCTGAACAACGGCAGTTTCGCGATTCATCATATGGGCGCCGCCAGCGAGCGACGCGAGGTGGCGGATGTCGATGAACTGCTTGAAGTGCTGGAGCAGGAATTCGGCCTGCGCGTGCCTGACCAGCCGCATGTGCGCCAGTCGCTGGCGAGGATGCTCGTACCGGCCTGATCTCAGGGCTTGGCCTCCGGTTCCAGTACCCGGCGGATTTCCCCGACCGCCGCCGACAGCTTTTTTTCCAGACTCTTGAGGTCGGCGGCGGTGATGCCTTTCTTGAATTGCCCGGAGTGGGGCGGCTCGACCTCCTGCTTTTTGCTGCCAGCCTCCAGCAGGGCATGGCGCAGGGTGTTGTTGATCACGGTCTGATAACCGAACCCTTCGTTTTCCGCCACGCTGCGGGCGGCTTCGATGACGGCGTCATCGAGCATGATGGTGATGCGGGTCTTGCCCTTGGTGGGCGCCAAGGCTCCGCGTTTGCCCTGCGAGAAGTCGTATTCGTCTTTCATCGTTCAAGCCTCCTGAAAATAAGCGCAACGCTCGCTCGGTGTGGCGACACGTGCAGAAATGATTCGTACGACGTTGGCTTCGCGATAACTGTACGCAACCACCAGCAAACGTCCTTTGCCATCGAGACCGAGGGTGATCCAGCGCTGTTCGTCATGGTCGTTGTCCTCGATCGTCAGCGCGCGTTCGTCATGAAAGACCGGCTCGGTCTCGGCAAGGCTGACGCCTCTGTGCTTGAGTTTGTTGGCTGCGTTCTTGCTTTTGTCGTACTGAATTTCGAATGACTTCATTATGCATACTTTATATGTATAAAAAACAGCGCCGGTGCACCGCTGGTCGCCATGAACACTTCAGCCTAGTGCGATAAAAACCGGGGGCAGGAGTAGATGTGTTGCCGGATTTGTGGGAGATGGGGGGGCGAGATAGAAGCTTGGGTGGCTACCTATCCATTATGTGACTGATAAGTTGTATACAACTCTATGGACATTTGTCACGAGTATTGAATACAGTGTGCGCATAACAAAAACCAGGGAACCCCCCACATGAAAACGCCCCATGTTTCACACCAACGGCCCGAGGACGAAAATCTCGGGGTCGGCGCGAATATGGCTTACGGCCTGCAACATGTTCTGACCATGTACGGCGGTATCGTTGCGGTGCCGCTGATCATCGGCCAGGCGGCCGGGCTGTCGCCGGCGGACATTGGTTTGTTGATTGCTGCTTCATTGTTTGCGGGGGGGCTGGCGACACTGCTGCAAACCCTGGGTCTACCGTTTTTTGGCTGTCAGTTGCCGCTGGTGCAGGGCGTGTCGTTCTCCGGTGTGGCGACCATGGTCGCGATCGTCAGCAGTGGCGGGGAGGGCGGCTTCCAGTCTGTGCTGGGCGCGGTGATTGCCGCGTCGTTGATCGGCTTGCTGATCACCCCGGTGTTCTCGCGAATCACCAAGTTTTTCCCACCGCTGGTAACCGGCATCGTGATCACTACCATCGGTCTGACGCTGATGCCGGTGGCCGCGCGTTGGGCCATGGGTGGCAACAGCCATGCGCCGGACTTCGGCAGCATGCAGAACATCGGTCTGGCGGCGGTGACGCTGGTGCTGGTGTTGCTGTTGAGCAAAGTCGGCAGCTCGACCATCTCGCGTCTGTCGATCCTGTTGGCCATGGTGATCGGCACGATTCTCGCGGTGTTCCTCGGCATGGCGGATTTCTCCGGTGTCGCCCAAGGGCCGATGTTCGGCTTTCCGACGCCGTTTCACTTCGGCATGCCGACTTTCCACTTCGCCGCGATCCTGTCGATGTGCATCGTGGTCATGGTGACCCTGGTGGAAACCTCGGCGGACATTCTGGCGGTCGGTGAGATCATCGGCACCAAAGTCGACTCCAAGCGCCTGGGCAACGGTTTGCGCGCGGACATGCTGTCGAGCATGTTTGCGCCGATCTTCGGTTCGTTCACCCAGAGCGCCTTCGCGCAGAACGTCGGGCTGGTGGCGGTGACCGGAATCAAGAGCCGTTATGTGGTGGCCACCGGCGGTGTTTTCCTGGTGATCCTCGGCCTGCTGCCGTTCATGGGGCGGGTGATCGCTGCGGTGCCGACGTCAGTGCTGGGCGGCGCCGGTATCGTGCTGTTCGGGACGGTCGCGGCGAGCGGGATTCGTACCCTGTCGAAGGTCGATTACCGCAACAACGTCAACCTGATCATCGTCGCAACCTCGATCGGCTTCGGAATGATCCCGATTGCCGCACCGAACTTCTACGATCATTTCCCGAGCTGGTTCGCGACCATTTTCCACTCGGGTATCAGCTCGTCAGCGATCATGGCGATCGTGCTGAACCTGACCTTCAACCACTTCACGGCCGGCAACTCGGACCAGCAGTCGGTGTTTGCCGCAGCGGAAGAGCGCACCCTGCGTTATCGCGACCTGGCGGCGCTGCGTGAAGGCGATTACTTCAGCGACGGCAAGCTGCACGATTGTGATGGCAATGAAGTGCCGGTGATCGAGGTCGATGCCGATCATGACCACGGTCACGGTACGCCGAAGCCCCAAGTGAAGAGCAGCGAACACGTCTGATCGCTGAATGCATGAAAAGGGCCGATCTGTTGTGAGACAGATCGGCCCTTTTCGTTTCGCAGCAGATTTTCCATCGCCCACAAAAAAGCCCCTGAATCTTTCGATTCAGGGGCTTTGCTATTTGGCTCCACAACCTGGACTCGAACCAGGGACCCAATGATTAACAGTCATTTGCTCTACCAACTGAGCTATTGCGGAATTGGTGCGTATGTTACTGATTCAAAAAGAGAAGTCAAGCACAGGATATAAAATTTCTGGTTTGAGCAGGACGGACGGTGCTTTGTCAGCGATTAGCGATTACCAGAACCGCCTCACAGGTCTACCATGGCTGCCCGGAAGTGGTCACACGCGCTGCCGGCCATTCGCCAAAAGGTACGCGCCATGATTCAAACCGTTCTGATTTCTCTTTCACGCGAGGTGTTCGTATGAGCGTCACGCAGATCAGCCTGCCTAAAGGCGTCGGCCCGCACGCCGAGAAACTCTTCGACGCGATTACCCAGGCCAGCACCGCTGAGGAGTTGAACCGCGCCGGCGGCAAGGCCGAAGGTTTCGTGCTCGGCCTGGAAAGCACCAAGGCAATCAAAAGCCAGATCGCCGAATCGCTGTACGTCGCCTATGACGACGCAGCCAGTCAACGTGCGACGGAACTGGTTTAACCGCCGAAAGTGATGGTGCCGAGCATCAGTTTGGCATAAGCCGCGGTGGCGGCCAGTTGCACCAGCCACAAGGCCAGGCCACCAAGGAACACGCCCGCTGCGACTTGCAGTACCAGGCTCTTGTCGCGCTTGGCCGTGGTTCGAGGGATGAAATCATCCAGATCGTCTCGGTCGGCGCGCAGGTTGTCATTTTTCATTTGGGTTCTCACAGAATTCCTGGATGTATACGAAATCTGTGGGAGCGGGCTTGATCGCGAAAGCGTCGGGTCAGTCGCCATGATCTTTGGCTGATACACCGGTTTCGCGAGCAAGCCCGCTCCTACAGTTTCGATTTGTGTGCAGTTTAGAGGGAATGTTGCATTCCTTCGGACAAATAAAAAACGGGAAGCCCCAAGGCTTCCCGTTTTTCATTGCCAGGCGAAATCAGATGACCTGAACGATCGCATCCGTGACCGCTTTGATGTTGCTCTGGTTCAGTGCCGCGACGCAGATGCGGCCGGTGTCCAGGGCGTAGATGCCGAACTCGCTGCGCAGGCGGTGCACCTGTTCGGTGGTCAGGCCGGAGTAGGAGAACATGCCGCGCTGACGGCCGACGAAGCTGAAGTCACGCTGCGGGGCTTTCTCGGCCAGCAGGGCAACCATCTGCTCGCGCATGCCGCGAATGCGCAGACGCATTTCTGCCAGTTCCGCTTCCCACTGCGCGCGCAGTTCCGGGCTGTTCAGCACGGCGGCGACGATGCTTGCACCGTGGGTCGGCGGGTTGGAGTAGTTGGTGCGGATCACACGCTTGACCTGCGACAGCACGCGCGCGCTTTCTTCTTTCGATTCGCTGACGATCGACAGGGCGCCAACGCGCTCGCCGTACAGCGAGAACGACTTGGAGAACGAACTCGAGACGAAGAAAGTCAGGCCCGATTCAGCGAACAGGCGCACAGCCGCCGCGTCTTCGTCGATGCCGTCGCCGAAACCCTGGTAAGCCATGTCGAGGAACGGCACGTGACCTTTGGCCTTGACCACGTCCAGTACGTTCTTCCAGTCGGCCGGGGTCAGGTCGACGCCGGTCGGGTTGTGGCAGCAGGCGTGCAGCACAACGATCGAGCCGTTCGGCAGGGCGTTGAGGTCGTCGAGCATGCCGGCACGGTTCACGTCGTTGGTGGCAGCGTCGTAGTAACGGTAGTTCTGCACCGGGAAGCCAGCGGTTTCGAACAGCGCGCGGTGGTTTTCCCAGCTCGGGTCGCTGATCGCCACGACGGCGTTCGGCAGCAGTTGCTTGAGGAAGTCGGCACCGATTTTCAGGGCGCCGGTACCGCCGACAGCCTGAGTGGTGACGATGCGACCGGCAGCGATCAGCGGCGAGTCGTTACCGAACAGCAGCTTTTGCACCGCCTGGTCGTAGGCCGCGATGCCGTCGATCGGCAGGTAGCCACGGGAGGCGTGCTGAGCAGCGCGAATGGTTTCGGCTTCGATCACCGCGCGCAGCAGGGGAATTCGCCCCTCTTCGTTGCAGTAAACACCTACACCCAGGTTGACCTTGGTGGTCCGGGTATCGGCGTTGAATGCTTCGTTGAGGCCCAGGATTGGATCGCGGGGTGCCATTTCGACAGCGGAGAACAGGCTCATTATTACGGCGGCTCTGAATGGAGAGTGGAGGGACGTGTCGCGCTCCAGCCGAATGCACTAGAGCGGTGCACAAACGGGGAGCTAGTATAGAGGCCATCACTGAGCAATGGCGACAGGCGATTCAGCTTTTCAGGCAAGTTTTTCCGATTATTTCTTGACCGTTAGTCGATTGACTCTGTCAGAGACTTTACCGGATGTAGGACGTTTGCCTTGAAAGGCGAGGCAATCGGCTCCACATTGAGCACAATCTTCGTTTTTCCTTGGGCGACAACGGTCGTTTGCGGTCATCCCCGTGGCTCGGCTGTTTTCTGCGCGAGCCGCGATCCCAGAGGTGTGTATGTCCGAATTCCAGCTAGTCACCCGCTTCGAGCCCGCCGGCGATCAGCCTGAAGCCATCCGCCAATTGGTGGAGGGCATCGAAGCCGGGCTGGCGCACCAGACGCTGCTCGGTGTGACCGGCTCGGGCAAGACCTTCAGCATTGCCAATGTCATCTCGCAGGTACAGCGCCCGACGCTGGTGCTGGCGCCGAACAAGACCCTCGCCGCGCAACTGTATGGCGAGTTCAAGGCGTTCTTCCCGAACAACGCGGTCGAGTATTTCGTTTCCTACTACGACTACTACCAGCCCGAAGCCTATGTGCCGTCGTCCGACACCTTCATCGAGAAGGACGCGTCGATCAACGACCACATCGAGCAGATGCGTCTGTCGGCGACCAAGGCGTTGCTCGAACGCAAGGACGCGATCATCGTCACCACGGTGTCGTGCATCTACGGTCTGGGTAGCCCGGAAACCTATTTGAAGATGGTGCTGCACGTCGATCGCGGCGACAAACTCGATCAGCGCGCCTTGCTGCGGCGTCTGGCCGATCTGCAATACACCCGCAACGACATGGATTTTGCCCGGGCGACGTTCCGGGTGCGCGGCGATGTGATCGACATCTATCCGGCGGAATCCGATCTGGAGGCGATCCGCATCGAGCTGTTCGATGACGAGGTCGAGAGCATTTCCGCGTTCGACCCGCTGACCGGCGAAGTCATCCGCAAGATGCCGCGCTTCACCTTCTACCCGAAGAGTCACTACGTGACGCCGCGCGAGACCCTGCTCGACGCCATCGAGCACATCAAAGTCGAGTTGCAGGAACGCCTCGAATACCTGCGCAGCAACAACAAACTGGTCGAGGCCCAGCGCCTCGAACAGCGCACCCGTTTCGACCTGGAAATGATCCTCGAACTGGGTTACTGCAACGGCATCGAAAACTACTCGCGCTACCTGTCCGGGCGCCCGGCCGGTGCCGCGCCGCCGACGCTGTATGACTATCTGCCGGCCGACGCCTTGCTGGTGATCGACGAATCCCACGTCAGCGTGCCGCAAGTCGGCGCGATGTATAAGGGTGACCGTTCGCGTAAGGAAACCCTGGTCGAATATGGCTTCCGCTTGCCTTCGGCACTGGACAACCGGCCGATGCGTTTTGACGAGTGGGAAGGGGTGAGCCCGCAGACCATTTTCGTCTCGGCGACACCGGGCAACTACGAGGCCGAACATGCCGGGCGCGTGGTCGAGCAAGTGGTGCGTCCGACCGGTCTGGTCGACCCGCAGGTTGAAGTGCGTCCGGCGCTGACCCAGGTTGATGACCTGCTCTCGGAAATCACCAAACGCGTGGCGGTCGAGGAGCGGGTGCTGGTCACCACGCTGACCAAACGCATGGCAGAAGACCTCACCGATTACCTCGCCGACCACGGCGTGCGCGTGCGTTATCTGCACTCGGACATCGACACCGTCGAACGGGTCGAGATCATCCGCGACCTGCGTCTGGGCACCTTCGATGTGCTGGTGGGGATCAACCTGCTGCGTGAAGGTCTGGACATGCCGGAAGTGTCGCTGGTGGCGATTCTCGACGCGGATAAGGAAGGCTTCCTGCGTTCCGAGCGCTCGCTGATCCAGACCATCGGCCGGGCGGCGCGGAACCTCAATGGCCGGGCGATTCTCTACGCCGATCGCATCACTGGCTCGATGGAGCGGGCGATTGGCGAGACCGAGCGTCGTCGCGACAAGCAGATCGCCTTCAACCTGGAAAACGGCATCACGCCGAAGGGTGTGTTCAAGGACGTCGCCGACATCATGGAAGGCGCCACTGTGCCCGGCTCGCGCAGCAAGAAGCGCAAGGGCATGGCCAAGGCTGCCGAAGAAAGCGCCAAGTACGAAGCCGAACTGCGCTCGCCGAGCGAAATCACCAAGCGCATTCGGGCGCTGGAAGAGAAGATGTATCAGCTGGCGCGGGATCTGGAGTTTGAGGCGGCGGCGCAGATGCGCGATGAGATTGCCAAACTTCGCGAGCGGCTGTTGGCGGTTTGATCTTCATCGTCTGACCGGGCCTCTTCGCGAGCAAGCCCGCTCCCACAGGGATTGATGGTGTACACAAAATGTGTGATCACCAAAGAAACTTGTGGGAGCGGGCTTGCTCGCGAAGAGGCCGGTCCAGACACCACAAAAATCAGTGAGCTTCCCCAGCCTTCAACCCCGCCGGCAATTTTTTGGTCAACAAAATCGCCAGCATGCTGATCCCCAGCGCAATCCCGACAAAGTGAAACGCATCGTTATAGGCCATGATCAGCGCCTGCTGATGCACGATCTCGCTCATCTTGCCCAGCGCCGCGGTGTCGCTGCCAAACCGGTCGGTCATTGAGGCCATGCGTTCGGCCACTTGCGGGTTGGTCGGCACAATCGACTCACGCAGATAATCGAAGTAGGTCTTGGTCCGCGCATCCAAAAGCGTGGCGAGCAGGGCAATGCCGATCGCACCGCCAAGGTTGCGCAGGATGTTGAACAGACTCGATGCCGACCCCGCGTCCTGCGGCAGGATGTACGCCGTGGCGATCAGCGAAATGGTGACCATGATCAGCGGCTGACCCAGCGCGCGGATGATCTGGATCTGATTGAACTGCGGCCCGGCGAAATCCGGGTTGAGCACCCCCGAAGAAAAACTCGCCAGCCCGAACAAGCCAAAGCCAAGGGTGCACAGCCACTTCGGCGACACGAACTTCATCAGCTTCGGCACCAGCGGAATCAAGAACAGCTGCGGCACGCCCATCCACATGATCACTTCACCGATCTGCAGGGCGTTGTAGTTCTGGATCTGCGCCAGGTACAGCGGCAGCAGATAAATCGAGCCATACAAGCCGACGCCCATGCCGAGGCTGGAAATGCTCGACAGGCCGAAGTTGCGATTGCGCAGAATGCCGAGGTTGATCAGCGGATTGGGTTTGGAAATCTGCACGATGACGAAGGTGATCAGGCTCAGCAGGGCAATGCTGCCCAAGGTCACGATCAGGTTCGATTCGAGCCAGTCCTTGCGATGGCCTTCTTCGAGAAATACCTGCAGACAACCGAGGCCGACACCCAGCGTGAGAATCCCGGTGTAGTCGGTGCTTTTCAGCAGTTCCCAGTGCGCTTCCTTCTTTTCCAGCCCGTACATCAGCCCGGCGATCATGATCAGCCCCGGCGGAATGTTGATGTAGAAAATGTATTCCCAGCCCCAGTTTTCCGTGAGCCAGCCGCCGAGTGTCGGGCCGATGGAGGGGGCGAAGGTCGCGGTCATGGCGAACATCGCCATGCCTTTGGCGCGGTGGTGTTCGGGGAGTTTGATCAGCGTCAGGGTGAACGCCAGCGGAATCAGTGCGCCGCCGGTGAAACCCTGCATGGCGCGAAAGACGATCATGCTCTCCAGGCTCCAGGCCATCGAGCACAGCAGCGATGACACCAGGAAACCCAGCGACACCCATACCGCCAAGCGTCGCGCCGAGAGCAACTGCACCAGCCACGCGGTCAGCGGGATCATGATGATTTCCGCGACCAGATAGGACGTGGAAATCCACGAGCCTTCTTCCAGCGTCGCCGACAGCGCGCCCTGAATGTCCTTGAGCGAAGAGTTGGTGATCTGAATGTCGAGCACTGCCATGAAGGCGCCGAGCATCACGCTCATCACCGCAATCCAGTCCCGCCGGGTCGGTTCGCCGACCGGGCGGATCAGCGAATCACCGGCCATTGTCTGGGGCGTCTTTGATATTCACGGTGGCGGTGACCGACATGCCCGGGCGGATTTTGCCGTGCAGCGGGTTGTCGGCCTTGAACGTCAGTTTCACCGGAATTCGCTGCACGACTTTGGTGAAGTTGCCGGTGGCGTTGTCCGGCGGCAGCAGGCTGAACTGCGCACCGGAGGCGGCGAACAGGCTGTCGACCCGTGCTTCGATCGGCGTGTCACTGTAGGCGTCGAAGGTCAGCTCGGCTTTTTGTCCGGGGAGCATGCGGCCGATCTGGGTTTCCTTGAAGTTGGCCTGCACCCAGATGTCTTCGTCCGGGACGATCGACAACAGATAGGCGCCGGCCTGTACCACCTGGCCATTGCGTGCGGCACGCTGGCCGACCATGCCGCTAATCGGCGCGTGGATTTCGCTGCGGGTCAGGTTGAGTTCGGCTTGCGCCAGATCGGCGCGGGCGTTGGCGATCTGCGCGTCGAGGCGTTTGATCTCGGCGGTGAGTGCGTTGACCTGCTGGCGCTGGCTCTGTGCATCGGCCTGGGCCTTGGCCACTTGCGAGCGGGCGATATGGGCGTCAGCGGAAAGGGTGGTCACTCGTTCTTCGGAAACGTAACCGGGTTTGCGCAGGGTTTCGGCGCGCGACAAATCGACCTGCGAGCGGCCCAGCGTGGCCTGCGATGCGGCGACTTGTGCGTCACTGGAGGCGATCAGACTGGCCTGCTGAGTCAACTTGCTCTGCGCCTGCAAGCGCTCGGCTTCGCGGGTGGCGAGGGCGGCGTTGGCGCGATCGACGGCCAGGCGGAAATCAGCGGGTTCAAGGCGCACCAGCAACTGGCCCTTTTCCACATGCTGGTTGTCCTGCACCAGCACTTCGTCGATGCGTGCGCTCAATTGGCTGGAGACGCGGGTGATCTCGCCCTGGACATAGGCGTTATCGGTGCTTTCGTAAAACCGGCCCTTGAAAAACCAATGGGCGAAGAAGCCCCCGGCAATCAACAGAACCAGCAGCAGGAAAATAAACAGGCGACGCTTGAGTTGGGCAGGCATGAGGCAAACTGTAGTCGAGGAATTGTAAGGAAAGTTCTCTGCGGCTGAATCTGGCATACAGCCGATAAACGGTAAATGCCAATGGCTGATATTCGGCCCGTCACCACGGTCTATGGGCGTTACAGACGCAAACTTGGCTTAAATGCCCTGTCCGCTGGAGCGGGGCGGGTGTCGCCTGTTACCATTCGCGGCTTGATTGTTCTTTGCTTTTCATTCTTTTCGAGACATGCCATGACCACCGTCCGCACTCGCATCGCGCCATCGCCTACCGGGGACCCCCACGTAGGTACCGCTTACATCGCATTGTTCAACTACTGCTTTGCCAAGCAGCATGGCGGTGAGTTCATCCTGCGCATCGAAGACACCGACCAGTTGCGTTCGACCCGCGAGTCCGAGCAGCAGATCTTCGACGCCCTGCGCTGGCTGGGTATCGACTGGAGCGAAGGCCCGGACGTTGGCGGCCCGCACGGCCCGTACCGGCAGAGCGAGCGTGGCGATATCTATCAGAAGTATTGCCAGCAACTGGTCGACATGGGCCATGCGTTCCCATGCTTCTGCACCGCTGAAGAACTGGACCAGATGCGCGCCGAACAAATGGCGCGCGGCGAAACCCCGCGTTACGACGGCCGCGCGTTGCTGCTGTCGAAGGAAGAAGTCGCGGCCCGTCTGGCGGCTGGCGAACCGCACGTGATCCGCATGAAAGTGCCGACCGAAGGCGTCTGCGTGGTGCCGGACATGTTGCGCGGCGATGTCGAGATCCCGTGGGATCGCATGGACATGCAAGTGCTGATGAAGACCGACGGCCTGCCGACGTACTTCCTCGCCAACGTAGTCGACGACCACCTGATGGGTATCACCCACGTGCTGCGCGGCGAAGAATGGCTGCCATCGGCGCCGAAACTGATTCTGCTGTACGAATACTTCGGCTGGGAACAACCGGAGCTGTGCTACATGCCGCTGCTGCGTAACCCGGACAAGAGCAAGCTGTCCAAGCGCAAGAACCCGACCTCGGTGACGTTCTACGAGCGCATGGGCTTCATGCCGGAAGCGATGCTCAACTACCTCGGTCGCATGGGCTGGTCGATGCCGGACGAGCGCGAGAAGTTCTCGCTGCAGGAAATGGTCGACAACTTCGACCTCAAGCGCGTGTCGCTCGGCGGGCCGATCTTCGACATCGAGAAACTGTCGTGGCTCAACGGCCAGTGGCTGCGTGACCTGCCGGTGGAAGAGTTCGCCGCACGCGTGCAGAAGTGGGCGTTCAACTCCGAATACATGATGAAGATCGCACCGCTGGTTCAGGGTCGCGTGGAAACCTTCAGCCAGGTTGCACCGCTGGGCGGCTTCTTCTTTGCCGGTGGCGTGAATCCGGATGCCAAGCTGTTCGAGTCGAAAAAGCTCTCGGGCGATCAGGTGCGTCAACTGATGCAACTGATCCTGTGGAAGCTGGAAAGCCTGCGGCAGTGGGAGAAGGACAACATCACCGCAACGATTCAGGCAGTGGTCGAATCCCTCGAGCTGAAATTGCGTGACGCGATGCCGCTGATGTTTGCCGCGATCACCGGGCAGGCCAGTTCGGTGTCGGTGCTCGATGCAATGGAAATCCTCGGCCCGGACCTGACCCGTTTCCGTCTGCGCCAGGCGATCGACCTGCTGGGCGGTGTGTCGAAGAAAGAAAACAAAGAGTGGGAAAAGCTGCTAGGCGCGATTGCCTGAGCACGTCTGACTCTGCAGTAACCACCGAAGGCCGGGATCGTTTGATTCCGGCCTTCGGCGTTTTTCCCCCGGATTTTCGGGGGGAGGGCGGTAAGTGATTGTTATGCCGACAAAAAACTTTGAAATTTTTCAAAAATAAGTTTGACAGGCTTTCGATACGCCCTTAAGATTCGCCCCGTCCTCAGCGATGACATCAACGATGAGGGGCT
>Ga0153931_100053_pt1 | contig 58190 bp, 52 predicted proteins | sample TSNJ015MetaG_FD_104730 | JGI IMG/M metagenome (GOLD analysis project Ga0153931, IMG submission 104730) | Attine ant fungus gardens microbial communities from New Jersey, USA - TSNJ015 MetaG | ecosystem: Host-associated > Fungi > Mycelium > Unclassified | place: USA: New Jersey, Wharton State... | reverse complement strand
GCCGTCTGGGTGCTGCCATAGCCGGCGGTCAAGGAGCTTTCTCCGCCAGCCGTTTGCGTGCTGCCGTAGCCCGCGATCAGTGAACTGTCGGAGCCGGCGGTGCTGGTGCTGCCGTAACCGGCGGTGAGATCACTGCCCTCTTGGGCTGTCTGAGTGCTGCCATAACCGGCGGTCAGGGAGCTTTCTCCGCCAGCCGTTTGCGTGCTGCCATAGCCGGCAATCAGCGAGCTGTCGGAACCGGCGGTGCCGGTGCTGCCGTAGCCGGCGGTGAGATCGCTACCCACCTGAGCGGTTTGCGTACTGCCGTAACCAGCGGTCAAAGAGCTTTCGCCACCGGCAGTCTGTGTACTGCCATAACCGGCTATGAGCGAACTGTCCGAACCAGCGGTACTTGTGCTGCCGTAGCCGGCGGTGAGATCACTGCCCTCCTGGGCGGTTTGCGTACTGCCATAACCGGCAGTCAGGGAGCTTTCTCCGCCGGCAGTCTGGGTGCTGCCATAGCCGGCGATCAGTGAACTGTCGGAGCCAGCGGTGCCGGTGCTGCCATAACCGGCGGTGAGATCGCTCCCCACCTGAGCCGTTTGCGTACTGCCGTAACCAGCGGTCAGAGAGCTTTCGCCACCGGCAGTCTGGGTGCTGCCATAGCCGGCAATCAGTGAACTGTCGGAGCCGGCGGTGCCGGTGCTGCCATAACCGGCGGTGAGATCGCTACCTGCCTTGGCTGTTTGTGTGCTGCCGTACCCCGCCATCAGCGAGCTTTCATCTCCGGCGGTTTGTGTACTGCCATAACCTGCAATGATCGAACTGTCGGACCCCGAAGTCCCGGTACTGCCGTATCCCGCAATAAGCGTGCTGCTATCGCCGGCGGTTTCAGTGCTGCCGTAGCCTGCAATGAGCTGGCTCTGACTGGCGCCAGTGAGCGTACTGCCATAAACCGCTGTTTCGAGTTTTTGCGTGGCCCTTACAGTTGTACGGTGACTGATGACATCGGGAAGACTGCCAGCAATAACCGGGAGCCCGGGAAGTGTCTCGATTGTCTCGGATTGCACTTCAGGAAATTCAAAAGTCTCAATCAAGTTCTTCGTCGACGCTTCATAATCAGCCGCGTTATCGGCGATGTAATCCAATGCGCTATTTCGCGTCCCCACGTGAACGACTTCTGCACGGCAAAACTTGACGCCTTCGTCGTCCTCGAGAAATATCAAGTCGCGTACCGCCACTTCGCACACAACCCATCGCGCATCCGCCTGCATGCTCAAATGGGCGTTTGTACCTTGGCCCCAAAGCAAGCCAGCCAGCCCATTTTCAAGTTTTCTCGTCGGCTCCCAAAACCTGCATTCCACCGGTCCTGAAACGGGCCATATCAGACCGCAGTGGTCGGCCATGTTATTGGCGCATGTTCTCAGGACCAGTACTTTTTCGGTTTTCATTTTGCAACACCTTTACAACTTCAATCTCTAAAATCCCTTGGAGACAAACGTCCATAATATATTTCCCTGCTCAAAACCCACGCAGGTAACAGCCCTCGAATTAACAGAAGCATTCGACTGCGCAGACCTTGAACTAAACATGAAACTCTTGAGAACCCGGAAACCTATGGCTCGAGGCGAAGAGAGGGGCCGTATTGCCTTATCGAGGCGGCATAGGACATGATTGGACAGATCCATATTTAAAAGAAGTAAAACGAAGTAGATTTCATCGATGATTAGAAATACTTAACGTAAAACCCCATCGCATACATTATCTATATACGACAAAGCCCTGAATAATCAGGGCTTTGTGGTTTCTGCCAGGCGCATCTGGATGGCGGCAAATCAGAATGGCTAGTGCGTCCTCAGCCACTACGCAGCCGCACTCTCATGCTCGCTTTCATGAACATAAACCCACGAGATTCCCGAAGGCGATGTGGGGTCCAGACGCATAAGCGCCGAATCGACTTTCTTCTTGGTGATTCCGTCTTTGACGAGATCGAAAACCGTGAGGAACAGGTCGCCCGGCAGAGGCGTGATCGAAAGATTGATGATGTGCGATTCGGGGCTGCCAACACGCTTCCCGTACAGCCCCCAAAGTCGCTCCCAGTAATCCGCCCGATCCATGATCTGACCATCCGTGAGCACCACTCGGAAGTCGCTCGCCAGTGCATCGTACAAGGGTTTGATGGCGCCTTCGGATTGCGAAGCCACACCGCGTGACCACGGGAAAAAGAGGTTGTACCAACGGTATACCTCTGCTTCGACGAGCGCGCTTTTATCGGATGTTTCGGGTACTCGGCTGATTGCCATCTGTGTTCTCCTTAACAAGCAAAAGGTGGCGGGCACTGCGTTACAGACCGGGAGTCTGGATACGCATTCGCCAGAGCGATGCACCGCGCCTTATTCAAGATCCTTCCTGAAATCAACGTCATTGAGGCCAACTGAATCAACGTTTAAATACTGTGTGGTACCTCCTGTCACTTTAACGACCGAGCCACAAAAGTAGTCGCTAGGCAGTCAGGTTGCATTGAAAGCTGACCAACGGTTTTAGTCATGCTCCATGACGAGATCCAGATCGATGAGTTCATCGGGTCGGCAACGACGCAGATCACCAGAGTCCCTGCACAAACCGGTCACGCCCCAGCGTCTTGGCGTTGTACAACGCCTGATCTGCGACCTCGATCACCCCTTGCAGGCTTTCCAGTTGCGCGCCCGTGGCCGTAGCGATGCCGATACTCACACTCAGCCGTCCGAACGGGCTGGACGGATGTGAGATGTTCTCTTGTTGCAAGCGCTCGAGGATCAACTGAGCCACCACCGCGGCACCCTCACTGTCGGTGGCCGGCATGATCACGCTCATCTCCTCGCCGCCGTAACGTGCCACCAGATCCGACGGGCGCCGCACACATCCCTCAAGAATTTTGCCGACCTTCTGCAGGCAGGCATCGCCGGCGACATGCCCGAATGAGTCGTTGAACAGCTTGAAGTAGTCGATATCGATCATCAGCAACGCCAGCGTCGTGCCGTCACGCTGCGCGCGCCGTGCTTCCATGGCGAGGCTTTCATCGAAGCAGCGCCGGTTGGCCAGACCAGTCAGCGCGTCCTTCATCGCCAGCAACTCAAGCTGGCGATTGGATGCGAGCAATTGCTGCTGCGTACCGCGCAATTGATCTTCAGCCCTGGTACGCCTGCGGATATCCAGAATCAGGAACCAGCCGATCAGCCCGGTAAGTCCCAGCAGCCCGATGACGACTACTGCCGAGAGCCATGCTTCCATGCGCCACGCAGCGAGGGCCTCGCGCTTGCCGAGGGCGACGGTGGTGATCAGCGGCAGCCGGTCACTCTTGCGGAACGCATAGAGCCGCTCGACGCCATCCAGGCTGGAAGTAAACGACGCGGTGCCGACGGATCGATCGACCAGATACTTCTCATAGATCGGCGATTTGGAAAAGTTGCGCCCCATGTCCTGCTCACGGAAGGGATAGCGCACCAGCAACGTTCCGTCGGTGTAGGACAAGCCGATGGCGCCCTCCTGCCCCACATCGATCTTGCCGAACAGACGCAGGAAGTTTTCGACGCCCAGGGTCACCGCCACCACGCCGGCAAACTCGCCGTGCGCATCATTGAAACGGCGGCTGACGGTAATCACCCATTCCTGATTGGAGCGGCTCTGGATCGGCGGACCGATAAAAGTCTCGCGGCTTGGATCGTCACGGTGATGGATGAAATAAACACGATCACTGCTGTTGGCCCCGGCCGGAATCGGTCGGTTGGACGACATCAACCATCGGCCCTGATTGTCGTAGATGGTGATGCCGCTGAGCTGTGGCATCAGCGGTTCCTGACGATTGACCAGCGCGCTCAGACGCTGGATCTGCGCAGGGCCGCTGCCTTCGGTTTCCAGGCGTTCGACGAGCCCAAGCAGCAGCAACGAACTTTGGCGGACGATCCCTTCGGAGTAAGTCGCCAGGGCCTGGGTCAGGTTCAAGCCATGAACGTTGACTTCCTCCAGTGCCCGCTCTCGGGAGGCCAACACTTTCCACACCGTCAGTGACGCGAGGGAACAACCGATCACCAACAACAAAAGCACAACCAGGTGGGTATCACGCTTCACATTACTACCTTTGGGAAAGTCCGGTTTTCCGTTTCAACGACTGGTGGATCGACGCAATGGCGGCGGCCATTTGTCCTTGTTTTGAACAAGAATACAAGCAGCGGTGGATAGATTATGTAGCGCAAAAACCACGACAAGAATGCCAGTCCAAACCGTCGCCAGGCTTTCAGGATTTGACAAGGCTGCGCAACCCGAAGCCAACTTTCTGACGCCTGTTTCACGACCCTTTTCGCCTGTTTTGCCAGGCATAAAATTTTGGCACTTTTGCACAACAAGTTGACATCCAAAAGCATGCCACGGGTCACCGATATCATTAGAGTATGCGCCCTTAAAAAGGAAAGGACTCTTGATGACTCAGTCACTCTCCCGGCGCGTTGTGGCGATTACCGGCGCCCTGGGGAATCTCGGCGAGACCCTGGCGGACATGGCCGCAGCCCGGGGCGCAGATCTGGTGCTGATCGATCGGGCGATGATTACGCTGCCCAGTTCGCACAATCGACTGGTCCTGTCCGGGATTGATCTGACTTCCTTTGCCGATTGCCAGGAAGTCGCCCACCAGATCAATCGCTATTTCGGTCGCCTCGATGCGCTGGTCAACGGCGCCGGCGGCTATGCGTGGGAGCCGTTGCTGGGCGGTGCGATAGAGGCCTGGGATCGGCTCTACTCGCTGAACCTTCGAACCGCATTGAATGCCAGCAAAGCCCTGCTGCCATTGCTGCTGCAATCCTCGGCAGGACGCATCGTCAACATCGGTGCGAGCATGGCGGCCAAAGCCGGGCTGGGCATGGGCGCTTACGCTGCGTCGAAATCCAGCGTACTGCGCCTGACCGAAAGCCTCGCCGAAGAGCTCAAGGACATGAGCATCACGGTCAATGCCGTGCTGCCGAGCATTCTCGACACCCCGCAAAATCGTGAGGCCATGCCCGACGCCGAACATCAGCGCTGGGTGACACCGGCGCAACTGGCGGCGGTCATTCTGTTTCTGATCTCGGAACAAGCGTCGGCCGTCACCGGCACCGGCATTCCGGTGATCGGACGCATGTAGGGTCTATTGACGCCGCGCGCCTTGGCGACGTCGCTTTCTTCACCTTTCGGAAAAGCAAGATCACCGGATTACCGGACTTCCCCTCCCCCCATGCGACCCGCCACCTCCAGCGCTGCTTTCGTTAACCACGTCCTCGATGTCGCCGAACAATACGGCTGCGATGGCGATTGGCTGTTGCAGCAGACCGGACTCTCACGCGAGCAGTTGTCCGACTCGATTGTGCGCATTCCCATGCGCCAACTGCGTGCCTTGCTGGAACTGGCGGCGCTCAGCAGCAACCTGCCGCATTTCGGTCTGTTGGTCGGCACCGCCGTGCGCCCGGGCACCTACGGTGTACTGGGTTATGTGCTGATGACGAGCGCGACGCTCGGCGAATCGCTGAACATGATTCTGCGCTTCGGCAAGATCGTTTACGACAGCCCTGCCAGCCAGACCCGGATCGTCATCGGCGACGGTCGCGTGACCCTCGAAGATCAGCGCATCAGTGAACTGGAGCCTTACTGCGCCCTGCATCAGGAAGCCCTGATGGTCGGCTGGGCAGCGTTCGGCCGCTGGTTGATCGCGAGTAACCAGCCGATGCTGGAGGTCCGGATGATGCATCCGGCAGTCGGCGAGCCGGCGCTGTACGAAGACTTTTTTGGCTGTCCGGTGCAGTTCGAGGCCGGGAGCAATGCACTGGTGTTTGCCGAGTCGACACTCTCGACGCGGATCCAGGGCGCCGACCCGCGCATGCATCGCAGCATGCTGCTGGAGGCCGACTGGCAGTTGTGTCTGACGTACCCGGCATTTTCCGTAACCGATCGCTTGCGTACATTGCTCACCGAACAATTGCCAACCGGCGATTTCAGCTTGAAAAGCCTGGCCCGGCAGTTGGCGATTTCACCGCGCACCTTGCAGCGCAAACTGGCGGCCGAAGGGGAAAACTTCAATCAGGTACTGGAAACCATGCGCATGGAACTGGCCGACCATTACCTGCGCCGGACCGAGACCAGCATCATGAACATCGCCCTGATGCTGGGTTACTCGCAGGCCAGCTCTTTCAGCCACTCCTTCCGACAGGCACGCGGGATCTCGCCGGTGGATTACCGCAAGTTGCTACGGGCCCGATAATGCATGGCTGACATCTAGAGTGACTAGCCTGCGCCGAGCCAGTGATTCTGACACCACCCAATTAAACCTGTGGGAGCGGGCTTGCTCGCGAAGAGGTCGCATCAGGCAATTCATATGCTGACTGACACACCGCCTTCGCGAGCAAGCCCGCTCCCACATTGGCATGCGCCGAGTCAGTGGTTCTGACACCACCCAATTAAAACCGTGGGAGCGGGCTTGCTCGCGAAGAGGCCGTGTCAGGCACTTCATATGCTGAATGACACACCGCTTTCGCGAGCAAGCCCGCTCCCACATTAGTCTGTGCTAAGCCAGTGGTTCTGACACCACCCAATTAAACCTGTGGGAGCGGGCTTGCTCGCGAAGGGGCCGCGTCAGCCAATTCATATGCTGACTGACACACCGCTTTCGCGAGCAAGCCCGCTCCCACATTAGTCTGTGCTAAGCCAGTGGTTCTGACACCACCCAGTTAAACCTGTGGGAGCGGGCTTGCTCGCGAAGAGGCCGTGTCAGGCACTTTATATGCTGACTAACACACCGCTTTCGCGAGCAAGCCCGCTCCCACATTGGTCTGTGCTAAGCCAGTGGTTCTGACACCATCCAAGTAAACCTGTGGGAGCGGGCTTGCTCGCGAAGGGGCCGCGTCAGCCAATTCATACGCTGACTGAAACACCGCTTTCGCGGGCAAGCCCGCTCCCACATTGGTGCGCTAAGCCAGTGGCTCTGACACCACTCAATTAAACCTGTGGGAGCGGGCTTGCTCGCGAAGGGGCCGTGTCAGCCAATTCATATGCTGACTGACACACCGCCTTCGCGAGCAAGCCCGCTCCCACATTGGTCTGCGCTGAGCCAGTGGTTCTGACACCACCCACAGGGATCGGGTCTGTGGCTGGCAGTAGAAACAGCGCGGGTTATTTGACCAGGCGTTTTTCCCTGGACGGTCGGTAGCCGAAGAACGCGCTGTAGCATTTGCTGAAATGGCTCGGCGAAACGAAACCACAGGCCACCAGCACTTCCATCTGCGACAGCTCGGTGTGCTGTAACAGGCGCCGGGCCTCGGTGATACGCAATTCGAGGTAATAGCGCTGCGGCGTGGTGCCCAGTTGCTCCTTGAACAAACGCTCCAGTTGCCGCCGCGAGCGACCGGCATACACCGCCAATTGCTCCAGCTCCAGCGGCTCTTCGAGGTTGGCATCCATCAGTTTGACCACCTCGCGCAAGGGTGCGCTGACGCAGAGGTTTTCGTCCGGTTTGATCCGCCGGTACCGCGACTCCTCGAACGCCAGAATATCCTCGATGCCTTCGACCAGCGCCTTGCCGTGCAGGCCCTTGATCCAGTCCAGCGCCATATGGAACGCCCCGGACGGACTCGACGCAGTGAGTCGATCACGATCAATCACATACGGCTCGCTGCTGACCTGGGTGGCTTTGGCAATCTCCGTAAGCGCCGGACGATGTTCCGGATGGATCGCACAACGATAGCCATCAAGGAGCCCAGCGCGGCCGAGAAACCACGCACCATTCCACAATCCGGCCAGACCGACACCGCGCTCTGCGGCGCAGCGCAACAGGCTGATCAACTCCTCGCTGGCCTTCAGCTCGGTGCGGTAGCCGCCACACACCACCAGCAGATCCAACTGCGCAAGACTGGCCGGGTCAATTCGCGCGTCCGGACGAATCACCAATCCCAGATCGCTGATCACCTCTCCCTCGCCCAGCCCGAACGTGCGCGAGCTGAACAGTCCGCTGCGCAACAGATTGGCGGTGATGATGGTATCCAGCGCATGGGTGAAGGCCGGCAGTGAAAAGTGCTCCAGCAACAGGAAACCGGTGCGGGTGATGCGGGTCTCGGTGGCTTGCTCATTCAGATAGCGGAGGTTTTTGCCCTTCATGCCTCCGCTGAATTGACGTCGTTCGATCAAGGTCTGGCCCATCGGTCATGTTGTTATCCGCCGATAGTTGGCTTGCCGGGCCAAAGAGTCAATCACGCTTGCGGCTGATGACTGGTCACGCAGTGAATCCCGCCGCCACCGGCAGCAATCGCATCGATGTTCAGCAACTCGACTTTGCGCTCCGGATACAGCTTCGACAGCAGGTCGTAAGCCTTCTGGTCGGCTGCCTTGTCGCCGAATTCCGGGGCGATGATCGCGCCGTTGATCACGAAGTAGTTGATGTAACCGGCAGCGAAATCCGGGTTGTTCTGATTGAACTTGCTTTTGCGCGGCTTGAGCGGCGGCGAAATCGTGTGGATCTGCAGTTTGCGACCATCAGCGTCGGTGGCTTTCTTGAGAATCTCCAGGTGCGCCAGCGTAACCTGGTGATCGTAGGATTCAGGGTCGCTGTCGAGGTTGGCGATCACCACACCGGGCTTGATGAACCGCGCATAGAAATCCACGTGAGCGTCGGTGATGTCCTTGCCCTTGATCCCCGGCAGCCAGATGATTTTGCGCAGACCCAGACGCGCCTTCAATTCAGCTTCGACCTCGGCCTTGCTCCAGCCCGGATTGCGGTTGCTGTTGATCCAGCTGCTCTCGGTCATGATCCCGGTGCCGTGACCGTCGACTTCAATGCCGCCGCCCTCGCCCACCAGCTCGCTGCGCAGGTACGTCGCCTGTGCGTCGGCGGCCACTCGCGCGGCGATTTTTGCATCCTTGCTGTGCCGCTGTTTGTCGCCCCAACCGTTGAAATTGAAGTCCACGGCACCGAGTCCGCCCCTGTCGTCGATGACAAAATTGGCGCCGATGTCACGCATCCAGATGTCGTCGAGCGCGGCGGTCACGTAGGTGACGTTGCGGGTGCCGCAGTACTCTTCGGCGAGGCTGCGTTCGCCGCTGCGACAAAACACCGTGAGCGGTTCATAACGGGCAATGGTGCGGGCAATGCGGCCCAGCGCAGCCTGCACATCCGCGGTGAAATCTTCCCAGATCGCATCCTGTGCGCCGAAAGCGATGAAGGCGCGCTCGTGCTTGTCGCCCTCGTCCGGCATGAACCAATCCCCCGCGCTGGCCGCCAGCAATTTGCCCGGCGTCAGGCCAAGGCCCATGACCGCGGCGCTGACACCTGCGGCGACTGATACCTGTTTGATGAACTCTCGACGCGTCGACATATCTGGTTTTCCTGAAAAGGGCCGGCGACCGGGCGCCGGCGGTTGAATCATGGCTGAGTGGCGGTTTTGAATTTGGTCCAGGTGCGCATCCGTGCACGCATATCGGCCTGAGGAATGTCCTTGCCCGGGATCAATCGAGCGTAGGTCACCTCATCGAGGTAGATGTCCGGGTTGTTGCGCATCGCCGCATCGACGCCGGCCCGCGCCTTGACGTTGGAAGTCGGGTAACCGGTGAAGTTACTGATCGCCGCCATGTTCTGCGGGCGCATCACAAAGTTGATGAACGCGTAGGCGTATTCCGGGTGTTTCGCATCGACCGGAATCGCCATCGTGTCCATCCACACCGTGGTGCCTTCGCGGGGGATGCGGTACTCAAATTTCGTGGTCTTGCCAGCGCTGTCCGAGGTGCGCTGGGCCTGGGTCATGTCACCGCTGTAACCCAGCGACAGGCACAGGTTGCCGTTGACCAGATCGGTCACCGGTTGCGACTGGAACTTGCGCACGTAAGGCCGCAGCTTCATCAGCACCTCACTGGCCGCTGCCAGATCCGCCGGTTTCGCGCTGCGCGGATCGCGGCCCAGATAATTGAGCACCACCGCCAGCACTTCATCCGGCGAGTCGATCAGCGAAATTCCACAGTCGGCAAACTTCGCCGCCAGCTCCGGTTTGAACAGCATGTCCAGGCTATTAACCGGTGCGTCGGCCATGCGCTGCTGGATCTGCGCCGCGTTGTACGTCAGGCCGATGGTGCCCCAGGTGTAGGGCACGGTGGCCTGGCTGGAGTGTTCGTAATGGCTGCGCAATTTCTGCAAACCGGGTTCGATGTCGGCCAGCGCCGTCAGCTTCGATTGATCCAGCGGCAACAGGCTGCCGGCCCGCATCAGGCGCTCGGCTACGGTGTCGCCGGGGAAGATCAGGTCATAGCCGCTGCCACCAGAGAGCATCTTCGCTTCGAGGGTTTCACTGCCGTCCATGACGTCATAAATCACCTTGATCCCGGTTTCCGCGGTAAAGCGGCTCAGGGTGTCTTCGGCAAAATAATCGGCCCAGTTGTACAGCCGCAGGGTTTTGTCCTCGGCGTGCAGCGACGGGATCACGCATGTCAGCGCCAGACCCAGCGCGCCCAGCAGTCTTTTGTGGTGCGTAGCCATGTTCAAACCCCTTGAGTGTTCCAGCGTGCATGGAGGTGGCGGCCGTCCTGACTGAGTAGCGCGCCGTACATGTCCGGCCGCCGGTCGCGGTAGATGCCCCAGCTCAGGCGCTCTTCGCGCATCGCGTCGAGATCGAGGCGGTGCACCAGCACGCCGCTGCTGTCGCGATCGGCTTCGGCGAGCAACTGGCCTTTGTGATCGCTGATAAACGACGAGCCGTAGAAGCTCATTTGCAGCGACGAATCGGTGGTTGCCACTTCTCGCCCGACCCGGTTGGCGGCTACCACCGGTAGCAGGTTGGCGGCAGCATGACCGCGCATGGTCATCTGCCAGTGATCGCGGGAATCCAGCCCCGTGCATCCCGGCTCGGAGCCAATGGCCGTGGGGAACAGCAACACTTCAGCGCCCATCAACGCCAGGCAACGCGCAGTCTCGGGAAACCACTGATCCCAGCAGATACCCACGCCGAGGCGACCGAACGCGGTGTCCCAAACGCGGAAACCGCTGTCGCCGGGGCTGAAATATTCCTTCTCCTGATAACCGATGGCGTTGGGGATGTGGGTCTTGCGATACACCCCCGACAGACGCCCGTCGGCATCGGCCACGCTCAACGAATTGAAGAAGGCGTTGCCGGCCCTCTCGAACCAGCTCAGCGGCAACACCACGCCCAGCTCTTTGGCCAGCGCAGCGAAACGCTGCAGCACGCGGCTGTCGCGGTATTCCTCGGCCAGCGCCAGATGCTTGTGGCTCTGTTCGATGCAGAAATACGGCGTGGCGAACAGCTCCTGCAACAGGATCACCTGCGCGCCCTGCGCGGCCGCCTCACGCACCAGTTGCTCGGCCTGATCGAGATTACGCGGCAGATCCCAGGTGCACGGCATCTGGGTGGTGGCGATGGTCAGATGGCTCATCGCTCAACCCTCCACCGGCCAGGCGGGCTGCTGCTGGGTGATGCAATGCACCCCGCCGCCGCCATGGGCCAGATGATTGATGCGCACCGGCACCACTTCGCGTCCGGGGAACGCCTGCGCCAGCACTTTGGCCGCCACCTCGTCGGCCTCGATGCCGTAGGCCGGCATGATGATCGCGCCGTTGGCGATGTAGAAATTGGTGTACGAGGCGCAGAACACTTCGGCTTCGCTGTCCACCGCTTCGCTGGCTTCGAACAGTTCGATCAGCTCGAACTTGCGCCCTTGGGCGTCGGTCGCCAACTCCAATGCGCGGCGATTTTCCCGCACCACTTCGGCGTACACCGAACTCTGATCATGCGTCGCATCCACCAGCAACACGCCGGGACGGGCGAAGGCGCAGACACCATCGACGTGGCCGTCGGTCATGTCGCCGGTGACGTAATCCGGATCGCCCGGCAACCAGATGGTTTTCTTCACGCCCAATAGACGGCTGAAGATTTCTTCCATCTCGACCTTGCCGATCCCCGGGTTGCGATTGGGGTTGAGCAGCACCGACTCAGTGGTGATCAGCGTGCCCTCGCCGTCGACATGAATCGCCCCGCCCTCGTTGCTCAACGGTGTACCGAAGCATTCCAGCCCTAGATGATTGAGCGCGCGTCGTGCCAGGCTTTCGTCCAGCTCATGCGCCGACTTGCCGCCCCAGGCATTGAAGCGCCAGCTGACACCGGCCAGCCCTTGTTGCGGGTGGCAGACGAAGCTCGGGCCAGAGTCGCGGCACCAACTGTCGTTGACCGCCAGCGGGATCAGCTCGATGTTCGGCCCGCACAGGGCTTTGGCGCTCGCTAGCGCCGACGGATCAACGACCATTTTCACCGGTTCGAAGCGTGCGATGGCGTTGGCGACCCGGGCGAAATCCTCTTGCACCAGCGGCAAGGTCACGCGCCATCCCGATTCCCACAGCGCCTGGTTATGCGGCCAGACCATCCACGTCGCGGCATGCGACACCCATTCGGCAGGCATCATCCAAGCGTTGTTGTTATTCTCGTTGCGCGGCATGACAAGCACCTCTCGATTAAGCCATTGTGTTCAATGGAAATTGCCGTGATTTGGCTTGAGGTGAATGCTACGGAGCTAAAACCGCGCCAACAAACGATGGATTTAGCGCACAACTGATTAGAGGAACTTATCGATATGCTCAAGCACTGGCCGCCGCTCAGCTCGCTGCGCGGCTTCGAAGCGGCTGCGCGCCTCGGCAGTTTTCACAAGGCTGCCGATGAGTTGCACCTCACTCAATCGGCGATCAGCCAGCAGATCCGCAGCCTCGAGGCGTACCTTGAACAGCCACTGTTCTTTCGCAACGGTCGCAGCGTCGCCCTGACCGATGCCGGCCACGATCTGCTCAGCACCACCCAGGCGATGCTGCAGCAACTGGCGGTCGGCATCCGGCGTCTGGGGCAATATCAGAAGCCCAACCAACTGGTGCTCAACACCACGCCGGCGTTTGCCCGGCACTGGCTGCTGCCGCGTCTGGCGGATTTTCGGCGCCAGCATCCGCAGGTCGATCTGTGGATTTTCAGCACCGATGAAGTGCCGGACATGGCCACGCAAACCATCGATCTGGCAGTGCGCGACGACATCAGCTCCCAAGCCGAATGCAGCTTCAAGGTGCTGCATGCCGACCGCCTGTTTCCGGCGTGTCATCCCAGCGTTTTGGCGCAACCTGCCGCGCAGCGCACCACCCTGCACGGTGAGCGTGAAATGGACTGGAGCCACTGGGCGGTGGAGGCCGGCGTCGATGTCGGGCAGCAGGATCAGGGGTTGAATTTTTCCGATCCGGGCTTGTTGCTCGATGCCGCTGCGGCGGGGTTGGGGATTGCGCTGGTCAGTCAGTTGCTCAGCCGTCAGGCGCAGGAAAGCGGGCTGTTGCAGCCCGTGGTGGAGCAAACCATTCGTGGCCCGAACTGGGCGCTGCTGACGCATCGCGACAGCGAGAATGACCCGATGGCGCGATGCTTCAGCGAGTGGCTGATCAAAAACCTCGGCGCTCGATGACCGGTGCATGCTGCGCCATCAGCTCGATGATCCAGTCGATGAACACCCGCAGTTTCAGGCTGACATGCCGGTTCGGCGGATATGCCACATAAAGCGGCATCGGTTCGAGTTGCCAGTCCTCGAACAGCGGCACCAACTCACCCCGGGCCTGATGTGCGTGCGACATGTACCTGGGCAACCACAGCACGCCCATGCCGGCCAGACCTGCCGCAAGGTAGGCATTGCCGTCATCGACTGCCAGCACGTGACGGCCCTTGATCTGCAGATGTTCGCTGCCGTTGTGCAAGGCGTATGGCACCGGTTTGCCGGTGCGCGCCCAGAGAAAGCTGACCACCCGATGATGCGAGTCTTCCAGCTCCCGTGGATGCAGCGGCGTGCCGGCGCGGGCCAGATAACTCGGCGCGGCGAAGACCCCAAGCTGAAGATCGGCAACCCGCCGCGCCATCAGTGACTGATCGAGCAATTCGCCGCCGCGCACCACGCAATCGACGTTCTCATCGATGATGTCGACGATGCGGTCGCTGACGCCCATGTCGATCTGAATATCCGGGTAACGCGCGTGAAACTCAGGCAATGCCGGCATCACAATCAGCCTCGCCAGCGGACTTGGCACATCGACGCGCAAGCGCCCCCCTGGGCAGCGCCGACGCGCCGGCCAGGCTAGCCTCCGCGTCGTCCATGTCCGCCAGCAGCTTGATCACTCGCTCGTAATAAATCGCGCCATCGGCAGTGACGTTGACCTTGCGTGTGGTGCGGTTGAGCAACTTGACCCGCAGCCGGGCTTCCAGTTGCTGCACCAGTTGCGTCACGGTGGTCTTGCTCATGTGCAAGGTCTCGGCAGCCTTGGTGAAACTCCCCGCCTCGACCACCCGGGCGAACGCCTGCATTGCATCAAAACGGTCCACTTTTCGCCCTCGGATTGTTTGGATTTTGCAAACAGTGAACGCCAAGGTTGCGCGTTTATCGCGGCTGCGCAAGTCCCTAAAGTCACCCCATCGTCAATCACCAAACAATGATGGAGACACCCATGACCCAGCGCGACGTCGTTTTTCCGCCAGCCCGCCATGCGCTTTATGAGCGTCATCGCTATTCGCCGGCGATTCGTTCCAACGGTTTCCTGTTCGTCTCGGGACAAGTCGGCAGCCGTGAAGATGGTTCGCCCGAGCCGGATCTGCAGGACCAGGTGCGCCTGGCCTTCAACAACCTCAATGCGATTCTCGACGCCGCCGGTTGCAGCTTTGCCGACGCGGTCGACGTCACGGTGTTCATGGTCGATCCACAATCGACTTTCGAAACCATCTGGGAAGTGGTGCCGGAGTTCTGGGGCAGTGCGCCGTATCCGACGATCACTGCGGTGGGCGTGACCTGGCTGGCCGGGTTTCAGTTCGAGATCAAGGTGATTGCCAAACTGCGCGAAACGGCCTGATCGTCTGGCGGATTTGCACCGGGGGTCGGCAGTCTTCAGACTGTCCGGCCCGCCTACCCATTTTCCACAACCGCCATGTCAGACCTGTTATTGAAGCCCGCCCTGCCCGGTATCGCCTTACGACGCTGGCGCCTGCTGCATCGCGTCAAACAGACGCATGCGGCGCAGTTGTTCAACGTCACCCAGTCGACCATTTCTCGCTGGGAAAGCGGTGTGCAGGCGATGGAGCCTGTCGCGCAACAACAGCTGGAGCGCTTGCTGGCTGCGCGCCTGGACAGCGCGGCCGATCAGGTATTGGCGCGTCTGGTCGGGGAAAGTCAGCGGCCGATGCACCTGATCTGCGACCTCACCCACCGTTTGCTGGCCTGCTCTCCTGCGCGTGCTGCCGAGTTCACCCAGCCCTTGAGTACGTTGCTGGGGCAGTCGCTGTGGCGCTTCGCAACGCCGGAAATTGTGCTTAGAGAGTCGGCCCTGACGAGCAATGGCTGGCACGAGATTCAGGCGCCGCCGGCCGTGGAATTCAGCACCGGCAGCAATGCCTCCGACCTCGTACCGATTCGTCCCAGCTTGTGCCGCTGGACGCGCATTGCGCTGTCTGACGGCAGCGCCGCGCGTCTGGTGGAAACCCTCTGAAAAACGCATATTTTATGCGTGGACGCCAAGTGTCTTCAGCTCTAGGCTGAGCTTTTCGGCGTATTCAGCCAGGCAGACACATGAACCTCGAAATCATCAAGGGCCGCCTCGATTTTCTGCGCGAAGCAGAAAAACTCAAGGACATCCTGCGCAGCGCGCACACCTCCAGCGGCCGCACCGAAAGCACCGCCGAACACAGCTGGCGCCTGTGCCTGATGGCGATTGTCTTCGCCGATCAACTGGCCGGCCTCGACCTGCTCAAAGTCCTGAAGATGTGCGTGATTCACGATTTGGGCGAAGCCATCAATGGCGATATTCCTGCGGTCAATCAAGCCGAGTTCCCCGACAAGGGCGAACAGGAGCGCAACGACCTTTTGCTGCTGACCCGTTCGCTCGATGAAGCACTGCGCAACGAGATTCTGGCGCTGTGGGACGACTACGAAAATGCGCAGTCCGCCGAAGCCAATGCGGTCAAGGCACTGGATAAGCTGGAGACCTTGTTGCAGCACAATCAAGGTTTGAACCCGGCGGATTTCGATTACGGTTTCAATCTCGGCTACGGCAAGAAATACACCAGCGCCGACCCGGTTTTCGCCACCCTGCGCGAGCTGATCGACCAAGACACCCGACAGCGCATCAGCGACGGTCAAAGCGGCACCGAGCGATCCTGAATCAGTTGTTTCATCTCAGCCCCATCCGCTGGCATGAAACGTGGAGCAAAACATCCCCGGGCACCCGCGCTGGCCTTTGACTGCCCGGCTGCGTATAACCTCGCCGTTTCGTCTAACCTGATTGAGCGCCCGAGCGCGACACCTCGCGCCCTGGCACTTAGAATGCGACGCTCATGAAACGGAGATTTCCATGCTCAAACGAACCCTGGCACTGACTGCTGGTCTGGCCCTGTCTTTTTCTGCTCTGGTGGCGCATGCCGCCGATGTGTTGCGGGTCAGCGCGATTCCCGATGAAGCCCCGACCGAATTGCTGCGCAAGTTCGAGCCGCTGGGCGCGTATCTGGAGCAGCAGTTGGGCATGAAAGTGCAGTTCGTTCCCGTGGCCGACTATCCGGCGGTGGTTGAAGCGCTGGCGACCGATCGCCTCGACATGGCCTGGCTGGGCGGTTTCACTTTTGTTCAGGCGCGCCTGAAGACCGACGCCACCACCCCGGTCATCCCGCTGGTGCAGCGCGAGCAGGATGCGCAGTTCACCAGCAAGTTCATCACCGCCGACCCGAGCGTTAAGAGTCTGGCCGACCTCAAGGGCAAGACCTTCGCTTTCGGCTCGGTGTCGTCGACGTCGGGCAGCCTGATGCCGCGTTATTTCATGCTGAAGAACGACAACATCAAGCCTGAAGCCTATTTCAGCCGCGTCGCCTACTCCGGCGCGCATGACGCCACCGTGGCCTGGGTCCAGGCCGGTAAAGTCGACGCAGGTGTGCTGAATGCCAGCGTCTGGCAGAAACTGGTGGATGCCGGCAAGGTCGATACCAGCAAAGTCCACGTGTTCGCCACCACCCCGGCCTACTTCGATTACAACTGGACCGTGCGCGGCACCCTCGACCCGGCGCTGGCGGCGAAGATCAAGAAAGCCTTCCTCGACCTCGATCCGGCCAACCCTGAGCAGAAGAAGATTCTTGATCTGCAGGCGGCCAGCCGCTTCATCGACACCAAACCCGAGAACTACAAGGGCATCGAGGAAGCCGCTCGCGCTGCCGACCTGCTGAAATGACCCTGAGCCTCAAACACGCCAGCCTGCACCACGCCAACGGGGTCGACGCGTTACGCGGCGTTGACCTGCAGATTGGCGTGGGCGAACAGGTGGCGATCATCGGCCCTTCAGGGGCCGGCAAGTCGAGTCTGTTGAATCTGCTGGCCACCGCGTTGCGCCCCAGCAGCGGTGAAATCGAGGTGCTGGGCGAGCGTCCCTGGCACCTATCCGCCCATCAACGGCAACGCCTGCGTGCGCGCATCGGCCTGGTTCACCAAGCACCGCCGCTGCCGCCGCGCCAACGGGTGGTGACGGCGGTGCTGGCCGGCAAACTCGGGCAGTGGAGCCTGGGCAAAAGCCTGCTGAATCTGCTGCATCCCACGGACATTCCCGGCGCCCGTGCGGCCCTCGCCCGGTTGGATCTGGGCGACAAACTCTTCGCTTACTGCCAGCAATTGTCCGGCGGCCAATTGCAGCGCGTAGGCATTGCCCGGGTGCTGTATCAGGCGCCGGAGGTTCTGCTGGCGGACGAACCGGTGTCGGCGATGGACCCGGTGCTCGCCGGGCACACCCTGTCGATCCTCGCGCAGCACGCGCGGGCGCACAACGTCACACTGGTGGCGAGCCTGCACGCGGTGGAACTGGCGCTGGCACATTTCCCGCGGGTCATCGGCCTGCGCGACGGCCAGATCCTGTTTGACAGCCCTGCCGGACAGGTCAGCCGCGAGATGCTCGACACGCTGTACGCCAACGAGCAATTGCAAAGCCCGACGACGCCCAGTGCGCCGCTGATTGTGCAGATCCCGCGATGCTGAGGGCTGATTCACGCGACCCTGCTGCCGCGCCGCGCTTGTTGCTGACTCTGCTGGCGCTTGCCTTGTTGTGGCCGGGCATCCAGCTCAGCGAACTGGATCTGGGGGTGTTGCTGCACAGCGACAGCCAGACCGAAATGGGCCGTTTCATCTCCGGATTCTGGCCACCGGCGCATGACCACGACTTTCTCCAGTTGCTGTTCAAAGCCACCCTGCAAACCCTGGCCATCGCCACCGCCGGCATGGCTCTGGCGCTGCTGCTGGCGGTGCCGGCGAGCCTGATTGCCAGCCGCGCACTGTCGTTGTCTGCGGCGTCCCGAAGCGGCATTCCCAGTCGGGTCGGGCGCTTGCTGCGCTGGCCGGTACGCGGCCTGCTGATCTTCTTGCGCAGCGTGCCCGAGATCGTCTGGGCGCTACTGTTTGTGCGTGCTGTGGGCCTCGGCCCGGCAGCCGGTGTGCTGGCGATCGCCATCACCTACAGCGGCATGCTCGGCAAGGTCTACGCGGAAATTTTCGAATCCACCGACCAACGCCCGGCGCACGCCTTGATGCAGGCCGGCAGCGGACGACTCGCGGCGTTTGCCTACGGGATTCTGCCGAATGTCGCGGCCGAGCTGCTGTCGTACACGGTGTATCGCTGGGAGTGCGCGATTCGTGCGTCGGTGGTGATGGGGTTTGTCGGCGCCGGAGGCCTCGGCCAACAGATCGACCTGTCACTGCGCATGTTCGCCAGCGGTGAAGTGGCGAGCATGTTGCTGACGTTCCTGATTCTGGTGCTCGGTGCCGACCAACTCAGCCGCCTGCTGCGCTGGAGGCTGACATGAATCGCCTGATCAATCTGTTGCTGATCGTTGGCATTGGCGTCGCAGTCATCGCCTCGTTCGGTTACCTCGAACTCGATCTCGGTGAACTGGGCAGCGCCACCAGCCTCAAGCAGATGGGTGCCTACGCGCAGCGCTTTCTCAGCCCGGACCTGAGCGCCACGCATTTGCAGGCGATCCTCAAGGGCTCGCTGGAAACCCTCGCCATGTCGGCCCTCGGCACCCTGCTCGCGGCGGTGTTCGGCATTCTCCTCGCGCTGCCCGCGGCCGGGCGTTTCGGCTGGCCGTTGCAAAGCGCTTCGCGCCTGCTGCTCAACGGCCTGCGGGCGATTCCGGAACTGGTGTGGGCGGCGCTGATGGTGCTCGCCGCCGGCCTCGGCCCGAACGCCGGCACCCTCGCGCTGGCCCTGCACACCACCGGCGTACTCGGCCGGTTGTTCGCCGAAGCGCTGGAAAACACCCCGCCAGAACCGGCCGAAGCGATCCGCTTGCAGGGCGGCAACCCGGTGCTCGCGTTCTGCTACGGCACCCTGCCCAACCTCGCCCCGCAATTGCTCGCGTATTGCCTGTATCGCTGGGAAAACAACATCCGCATGGCCAGCGTGCTGGGCTTCGTCGGTGCCGGTGGTTTGGGGCAGATGCTGTATGTCAGCCTCAGCCTGTTTCAGGAAGCGCAGGCGAGTACGGTGATTGTGGCGATGCTGATTCTGGTGCTGGGCGTGGATTCGCTGAGTGCGTGGAGCCGGCAGCGCTGGGTCAAGGCCTGACGGGCACCCTCACTGCGCCGTCGCCAACCGATACTGGCGCGGGGTAAATCCGGTCGACGCCTTGAACTGCCGGGTGAACGCGCTGTGGTCGGTGTAGCCGCACTGCAGCGCCACTTCGGTGATCGGCAACTCGCCGTGCAACAGCCGATGCGCATGTTCAAGACGGACTTTCTGGATCATCTGCCGCGGCGTGAGGTGGAACACCCGTTTGCAGTAACGCTCCAGTTGCGCCACTGAAATCCCGGCGATGCGCGTCAGTTCGCCGAGGCTGACGCGGCTGGCGAAATTCGCCCGAATGTATTCATCCACCGCCGCCAGTCGCTGATACGCCGGATGGGTTTCGCTGGCGGTTTGCAGGTCGACGGAAATTCCCGCCAGGCCAATGATCCGATTATCCCGGTCGTACAGTGGGCGCTTGTGGGTCAGGCACCAGCCCGGTTCGCGGCTGCCGTACAGATGCAGCTCCAACTGATCCTCCAACACAAACCCCTCTTCCAGCACGCGCCGATCCTGCTCGGTATAGCCCGGCCCCAATTGCGCCGGAAACACCTCGGCGCTGGTCTTGCCCAGTAACGGTCGCAGGTCTTTCAAACCGCAGCGCTGCACCAGCGTCTGGTTGGCCATGACATAGCGCGCCTGCAGATCCTTGATGAAGATCGCCGCGTTGGGAATCACGTCGAGCATGGGCAACAGCAGCGCCACGCTGGCGAGCAGATCGTCGAGGCTCTGCGGTCGGCTCGCCTCGTTCTGCTGGCTCAGGATCGCAAACGCGTTCTGCGTCATGACTGTCACTCCCCACGGTGCGCATTGGCTTGCGCGCAGATTGCCCGATGGCCGACAGCCTGTCGAGCCGGGCCTTTACCGTTGGCCATTGTGCTGATTTCGTCATCGTCACCGGCAAAAAACATCAATCGCGCATCGCCTGATGAGTTCACTGTAGCGCCACTGCACGCCCCTCCAACAACCAACAAGAAGGCGACGCTATGACAGGCCAAGGCAAGTTCAAGAAGCAACTTTCACTGATAGACCTCACGTTCATCGGACTGGGGGCGATCTTCGGTTCGGGCTGGTTGTTCGCGGCCAGTCACGTGTCGGCCATCGCCGGCCCGGCAGGGATCTTTTCCTGGTTGCTCGGCGGTTTCGCCGTGTTGCTGCTGGGCATCGTCTACTGCGAACTGGGCGCCGCGCTGCCCCGTGCCGGCGGTGTGGTGCGCTACCCGGTTTACTCCCACGGCCCGCTGCTCGGCTACCTGATGGGCTTCATCACGCTGATCGCGTTTTCCAGTCTGGTGGCGATCGAAGTGGTTGCCTCGCGACAATATGCGGCGGCGTGGTTTCCCGAGTTGACCAAGGTCGGCTCCAGCGACCCGACCGTGCTTGGCTGGTTCGTGCAGTTCGGGCTGTTGTGCCTGTTTTTCCTGCTCAATTACCGCAGCGTGAAGACCTTCGCCATGGCCAACAATCTGGTCAGCGTGTTCAAGTTCATTGTGCCGCTGCTGGTGATCGGCGTGCTGTTCACCTTCTTCAAACCGGCCAATTTCGAAGTGCATGGCTTTGCGCCGTTTGGCCTGTCCGGCATTGAAATGGCGGTGTCGGCCGGCGGGGTGATCTTCGCTTATCTGGGCCTGACGCCGATCATTTCCGTGGCCAGTGAAGTGAAGAATCCGCAACGCACGATCCCGATTGCGCTGATCCTGTCGGTGCTGCTGTCCACCGCGATTTACGTGTTGCTGCAAACCGCTTTCCTCGGCGGCATCCCGACCGAAATGCTCGCCAATGGCTGGGCCGGCGTCGCCAAGGAACTGGCCCTGCCGTATCGCGACATCGCCCTGGCCCTGGGCGTCGGCTGGCTGGCGTATCTGGTGGTGGCCGATGCGGTGATCTCGCCCAGCGGCTGCGGCAACATCTACATGAACGCCACGCCACGGGTGATCTACGGCTGGGCGCAGACCGGGACCTTTTTCAAGATCTTCACCCGCATTGATGAAAAATCCGGCATTCCGCGCCCGGCGCTGTGGCTGACCTTTGGCCTGTCGGTGTTCTGGACCCTGCCGTTCCCGTCGTGGGAAGCGCTGATCAACGTGGTCTCCGCCGCGCTGGTTTTGAGCTATGCGGTGGCTCCGGTGACGGTGGCCGCACTGCGCCGCAACGCGCCGGACATGCCGCGTCCGTTCCGGGTCAAGGGCATGCGTGTGCTCGGGCCGCTGTCGTTCATTATTGCCGCGCTGATCGTCTACTGGTCGGGCTGGGGCACCGTGTCGTGGTTGCTCGGCTTGCAGATTCTGATGTTCGTCATCTACCTGTTGTGTGGGCGCATGGTGCCGACCGCGCACTTGAACCTCGGCCAGCAAGTTCGCTCTTCGGCGTGGCTGATCGGCTTCTACGCGGTGACCATCGTCCTCTCCAAACTCGGCAGCTTCGGCGGTATCGGCGTACTCAGCCATCCGTTCGACACCGTGATCGTCGCGCTCTGCGCGCTGGGCATTTACTACTGGGGCGCCGCCACCGGCGTACCGGCACACCTGATTCGGCTGGAAACCGAAGACGACGAAAGCGAAGCCGCTGAATCCTCCACCCATTCGGCACAGGGCCAGCGCCCTGCTCACGCCTGACTTTGATTGAAGGGACGCGTTCATGAAACGACTGCACATCATCGATTCCCATACCGGCGGTGAACCCACGCGCCTGGTGATGAAAGGCTTCCCCGAGCTGCCCGGCAACAGCATCGCCGAACAGCGCGACGCCCTGCGCGAAAGCCACGATCAATGGCGCCGCGCCTGCCTGCTCGAGCCGCGTGGCAACGACGTGCTGGTCGGCGCGCTGTACTGCGCGCCGGTGTCGCCGGATGCCACCTGCGGGGTGATTTTCTTCAACAACGCCGGCTACCTCGGCATGTGCGGCCACGGCACCATCGGTCTGGTCAACTCGCTGCATTACCTGGGGCAGATCGAACCGGGCGTGCACAAGATCGATACCCCGGTCGGCCCGGTCAGCGCCACCCTGCACGAGGACGGCGCGGTAACCCTGGGCAACGTGCCGGCCTGGCGCTACCGCAAACAGGTGCCGGTGGACGTGCCCGGTTACGGTCGCGTGTTCGGCGATATCGCCTGGGGCGGCAACTGGTTTTTCCTCGTCTCCGAGCACGGCCAGGACCTGCAGATGAGCAACGTCGAAGCCCTCACCGATTACACCTGGGCGATGCTCAAGGCCCTGGAAGCCCAAGGCATTCACGGTGAGGACGGCGCGCTGATCGACCACGTCGAGCTGTTTGCCGACGACGCCAAGGCTGACAGCCGCAACTTCGTCATGTGCCCGGGCAAGGCCTACGACCGCTCGCCCTGCGGCACCGGCACCAGCGCCAAACTCGCCTGCCTGGCCGCTGACGGCAAACTCGCTGAAGGCCAGGTCTGGACCCAGGCCAGCATCACCGGCAGCCAGTTCGAAGGCTGCTTCGAATGGCATGGCGAGCGCGTGCGCCCGTTCATTACCGGCCGCGCCTACATGACCGCCGACGCCACTCTGCTGATCGACGAGCAGGACCCTTTCGCCTGGGGCATCTGACCTGCCCCATTTTTTTTCGACTTGAATGAATGTCCCGAGGAGCTACAACAATGAGCGATAACATCTTCACTGGCTGCATTCCCGCGCTGATGACTCCGTGCACCGCCGCGCGCAAACCTGACTTTGACGCCCTGGTGGCCAAGGGTCGCGAGCTGATCGATATCGGCATGAGCGCCGTCGTCTACTGCGGCTCGATGGGCGACTGGCCGCTGCTGACCGAGGCCGAGCGTCAGGAAGGCGTAGCGCGTCTGGTGTCCGCCGGAGTTCCGACCATCGTCGGCACTGGCGCGGTCAACAGCCGTGAAGCGGTGTCCCACGCTGCACACGCGGCGAGAGTCGGCGCCCATGGCCTGATGGTGATTCCACGCGTCTTGTCCCGTGGTGCCTCGGCCACCGCGCAAAAAGCCCACTTCGCCGCGATCCTCAACGCCGCGCCGAACCTGCCGGCAGTGATCTACAACAGCCCTTACTACGGCTTCGCCACCCGCGCCGAGCTGTTCTTCGAACTGCGCCGTGAACACCCGAACCTGATCGGCTTCAAGGAGTTCGGCGGTGGCGCCGATTTGCGCTACGCCGCCGAGAACATCACCTCGCAGGACGATGCCGTGACCCTGATGGTCGGCGTCGATACGCAAGTGGTGCACGGTTTCGTCAACTGCAACGCCACTGGCGCGATCACCGGCATCGGCAACGCCCTGCCCCGCGAAGTGCTGCAACTGGTGGCGCTGAGCAAGCAAGCGGCCAAGGGCGATGCCAAGGCCCGACGTCTGGCGCGCGAACTGGAAGCGGCGCTTGCAGTGCTGTCGTCGTTCGATGAAGGCTGCGACCTGGTGCTGTATTACAAGCACCTGATGGTGCTCAACGGCGACCGCGAATACGCCCTGCACTTCAACGAAACCGACGCCTTGAGCGATGCCCAGCGCCGTTACGCCGAGACCCAGTACGCGCTGTTCCGCCAGTGGTACAAAAACTGGTCCGCCGAACAGAACCTCGCCTGACCGCAGTCCCTGCCCCGGTGTGATGCCGGGGCTTCACCTCTTTTATCAAGGAAGCGCCATGACTCTGACAGGCCACATGCTGATCGGCGGCCAAGCCATTGCCGGCAGCCGTGAAGCGATCCGCGCGATCAATCCCGCCACTGACGCGGTGCTGGAACCGGCCTATGCCGGGGGCAGCAGCGAGCATGTCGAACAGGCCTGCACACTGGCGTGGCAAGCGTTTGATCGTTATCGCGAGACCTCCCTCAACGCTCGCGCCGAATTTCTCGAAACCATCGCCAATGAGATCGAAGCCCTTGGCGATGCGCTGATCGACCGTGCCGTGGCCGAAACCGGCCTGCCACGCGCCCGTATCCAGGGCGAACGCGGACGCACCTGCGGGCAACTGCGCACCTTTGCCCGCACAGTGCGTGCTGGCGAGTGGCTGGACGTTCGCGTCGATCAATCACAACCACAGCGCCAGCCGCTGCCACGTTCTGATTTGCGCCAGCGGCAGATCGCGCTGGGGCCAGTGGCCGTGTTCGGCGCCAGCAACTTTCCGCTGGCGTTCTCGGTGGCGGGTGGTGACACCGCTTCGGCATTGGCCGCCGGTTGCCCGGTGATCGTCAAGGCGCACAGCGCACATCCCGGCACCAGCGAACTGGTCGGCCAGGCGCTGACGCGTGCAGTGAAAAAATCGGGTTTGCCCGACGGCGTATTTTCGCTGCTGTTCGGTTCGGGCAATGAGGTCGGCATCACCCTGGTTCGCGATCCGCGCATCAAGGCGGTGGGCTTCACCGGCTCGCGCAGTGGCGGTCTCGCCCTGAGCCAAGCGGCGCAGGCACGGCCGGAGCCGATTCCGGTGTACGCGGAAATGAGTTCGATCAATCCGGTGCTGCTGTTTCCCGCAGCGCTTGCCGCACGCGGTGAGGCGTTGGCGCAGGGTTTTGTCGCCTCGCTGACTCAGGGCGCCGGGCAGTTCTGCACCAATCCCGGGCTGGTCATCGCTCGCCAAGGGACGGCACTGGACGCTTTCATCGCAGCGGCCGCCGAGCTGATCCAGCGCAGCTCCGCGCAGACCATGCTCACGCCGGGAATCTTCTGCGCCTATGAAACTGGCGTCGGCGCGCTGGCCGAACATCCGCAAGCGCAACGCGTGGCCATCGGTCTAGCGGCTGAAGGGCCAAACCAGTGTCAGGCGCAGCTGTTAGTGACCCAGGCGCAGGACTTCCTCGCCGACGCACGCCTGCAAGGTGAAATCTTTGGTGCAGCATCACTGATCGTCCAGTGCGCCAACGACGATGAAATCCGTCAGGTCTGCGAACACCTCGAAGGCCAACTGACCGCCACCCTGCACCTGGATGACGCCGATCTGGATCGCGCCCGGGCCTTGTTGCCGACCCTGGAACGCAAGGCCGGACGCCTGCTGGTCAACGGCTGGCCGACCGGGGTCGAGGTGTGTGATGCGATGGTGCATGGCGGGCCGTTTCCGGCCACCTCGGATTCGCGCAGCACCTCGGTCGGTACGGCGGCGATTCTGCGTTTCCTGCGGCCGGTGTGTTATCAGGACTTCCCCGACAGCCTGTTGCCGCCGCCGCTGAAACAAGCGAATCCGCTGCAATTGCGGCGCTTGCTCGACGGTCAGAGGGAAGCCTGACCATGCCCGACAACCTCACAGCGGACAACGCCGATATCGCGGTGATCGGCGCCGGCATCATCGGCGTCACCTGTGCCCTGCAGCTGGCGCGTCAGGGTCAGCGGGTGGTGGTCATCGACAAGCAGCCGCCCGGTCATGGCGCCTCGTTTGGCAACGCCGGGCATCTGGCCACCGAGCAGGTGTTCCCGATTGCCGATGCGTCGATCCTCAAGCGTCTGCCAGCGATGCTGATGGACCCGATGGGGCCGCTGCGCCTGGACTGGAAGTACATGCCGCGCGCTGTGCCGTGGTTCAGCCGATTGTTGCTGAACCTGCGCCCGGTGCCGTTTCAGCGCACCGTGGCCGGCCTGCGCGCGCTCAACGAAAGCAGCCTCGATGCCTGGAAGCGCCTGTTGCAGAGCATCGCCCGCCCCGACCTGCTCAAGGAGGACGGCTCGCTGCTGGTGTTCGAGCGCGCCGAGTCGCGGCAAGCGATCGACGCCTTGCAGGCGCGCATGCGTCAGCAACAGGTGCCGGTGGATTTCTGGTCGGCCAGCGCCGTGCGAGAAAGCGCGCCGCAGCTCAGCGAACAGATTCAGGGCGGGTTGTTCTACCCGCGCACCGGGCACTTTCTCGACCCTTACCGGGTGGTGTGTGAACTGGTGAGCGCGGCGAAAACAGCCGGCGTGCAGTTCCTCCAACAAGAGGTTCAGGGCGGCCAGTTGCAGGAGCATGGCGTGTCGCTGCGCACCGATCAGGGCTGTTTTACCACGCGACAGGTGCTGATTGCCTGCGGCGCGCACTCAGCGAAACTCACCGCCGCGCTGACCGGTAAACGCGTGCCGCTGGACACCGAGCGCGGCTATCACCTGATGTTGCCCCATGAGCACGAGCGCCTGCCGTTCGCCGTTACCTCGCTGGAGCGCAAGTTCATCATGACGCCGATGGCCGGCGGCTTGCGCCTGGCCGGCACCGTTGAGTTCGCCGGTCTGGAGCGCCCGCCGTTCATGGAACGCGCCTGGCAGTTGCACCGTTTGAGCAAGGGCTTGTTCCGTCGCGATTTGAACGCTGAAGACGCGACGCCGTGGATGGGCTTTCGTCCGTCGCTGCCGGACTCGCTGCCGATCATCGACAAGGTCTGCGACGGCAAGGTACTGCTCGCATTCGGTCATCAGCATCTGGGGCTGACCCAAGCGGCGGTGACTGCAGAGATGGTCGCGCATCTGGTATCAACCTCAGCGAACTCCGGCTTGCCGGCACTGGATGCCTATCGACTCGGTCGCTTCTGAGATATCGATGAAACGTTTTTGGTTTCATACTGAGCGCCGACCTTGGCCCAGCGCATATGGAACCGACTATGACCTCATCAATGGATACCCAGACACCCGAGCCACAAGCAATCTGCAACCCGATCACCAGCAGCGCGATCTTCATCGTCGCCACGCTGCTGCCCGGGAGCGACGCCGCCAGTCAGGTGCGCGGCTGGTGCGGCGACATCGCCGCCCTCACCCGCTCTGTCGGCAAGCGTGTGCCCAACGGTAACCTGTCGTGTGTCTGCGGGTTCAGCGCCAACGCCTGGGACGCCCTGTTCGGCAGCCCACGCCCAGCCTCGCTGCATCCGTTCCGTGAGTTCGGCGTCGAGGGCCGTCGTGCCGTCGCAACGCCTGGCGACATCCTGCTGCACATCCGTGCCGATCAGATGGACCTGTGTTTCGAACTGGCAACGCAGCTGTGCAGCGCACTCAATGGCGCGATCACCGTGGTGGATGAGGTGCAGGGTTTCCGCTACTTTGACATGCGCAGCATCATCGGTTTTGTCGATGGCACCGAGAACCCGGTGGGCCGCAAGGCAGACCACTTCACCCTGATAGGCAACGAAGACCCGGCGTTCGAATCCGGCAGTTATGTGCTGGTGCAGAAGTACCTGCACAAGATGGACGCGTGGAATGCCCTAAGCGTCGAAGCTCAGGAGAAGGTGATCGGCCGGACCAAACTGGCCGACATCGAATTGGGTGAAGAGGTGAAACCGAGCAATTCCCACAGCGCCCTGACCACCATCACCAAGGACGGCCAGGAGCAGAAGATCCTGCGCGACAACATGCCTTTCGGTCGTCCGGGGGCTGGCGAGTTCGGCACCTATTTCATCGGTTACGCGCGTTCGCCGGAACCGATCGAGCAGATGCTGGAGAACATGTTTGTCGGCAAACCCGTCGGCAACTACGACCGTTTGCTGGACTTCAGCACCGCAGTCACCGGGGGATTGTTCTTTGTGCCGTCAGCCGACCTGCTCGAAGAGCTGGCGGAGCGAGAGCCGGAGCAGGCGTGACACCGTAGCGCCACGCCCGCCCGTCACTCAGTGTGGCGCGCGCGGGATGGTTTTCAGCAGGTCTTCCGGGCTGATGTGGCCGACCACGCTGCCCGGTTGCGGCATGTTGAGGATGTGGCCTTTCATCTTGCCGATGATGTGCATCTCGCACGGCTTGCAGTCGAACTTCAGGGTCAGCACTTCGTCGCCGTGAATCAGCTGCATCGGCGCGACCTTGGTGCGCACACCGGTCACGCCTTTGGCCTGTTTCGGGCACAGGTTGAACGAGAAACGCAGGCAGTGTTTGGTGATCATCACCGGCACTTCACCGGCCTCTTCGTGCGCCTCGTACGCCGCATCGATCAGCTTCACGCCGTGACGGTGATAGAAGTCGCGCGCCTTCTGGTTGTAGACGTTGGCCAGGAACGACAGGTGCGACTCCGGGTACACCGGCGGCGGCGTGGTTTCGGCCTTGCGGCTGCCACGCGGGTGTGCGGCGACGCGAGCAGCGGTCAGCGCTTCGATCACTTCACGGCGCAAGGCCTTGAGCTGCGAGTTCGGGATGAAGAACGCCTGCGGTGCATCGAGCTTGATGTCGGTGGCGTGGTACTGCGTGGTACCGAGCTGACCGAGCAGATCCTGCAATTGCTCCAGCGCCTGCTCCGGCTTGTTAGCGACACCGAACGGGCCGTTGAGGGTCACACTGGCGCTGATCCCCTCTTCACTGGTCGCGGTCACTTCCAGCTGTTCTTCACGCAGACGTGCGACCCAGCTCAATGCGATACGACGCTCGGCAGAGGTCTTCTGCAGCGCCTGTTGCCAGTTGTGGTCGAGGTTGCGGTTCAGCGGATGATTCGGCCGCAGCTTGTACAGGCCTTCGGGCATTTCGTTCGGCTCGACGCGGTAGCGATAGCGCTTCTCGCCGTCCTCTTCGAACTCGCCCTTCGGCTCGGCGATGTTGGCGCGGAAACCCACGACTTCACGCTTGACCAGCACGTTGAGGCCATCGCCGTTGGACAGCGGTTCCTGCGTCACCACCTGCATGTCACGCTTGCCGACTTTCTCGACGGTGCCCACTGGCAGGCCGGTGAAGGTCGGCGAGTCGAACGCGCCGATGTCGATCTTGCGATCGGTGACGAAGTAGTCGGTGCTGCCACGGTGGAAGGTCTTTTCCGGGTCCGGCAGGAAGAAGTGCGCGGTACGGCCGCTGGAAGCGCGGGCCAGGTCCGGGCGATCTTCGAGCACGTCGTCGAGGCGCTGGCGGTAATAGGCAGTGATGTTCTTCACATAGCCCATGTCCTTGTAGCGCCCTTCGATCTTGAACGAGCGCACACCGGCCTCGACCAGCGCGCGGATGTTGGCGCTCTGGTTGTTGTCCTTCATCGACAGCAGGTGTTTTTCGTAGGCGATCACCCCACCCTTTTCGTCTTTCAGGGTGTACGGCAAACGGCAGGCCTGCGAGCAGTCGCCACGGTTGGCGCTGCGCCCGGTCTGCGCGTGGGAAATGTTGCACTGCCCGGAGAACGCCACGCACAGTGCGCCGTGAATGAAGAACTCGATGGCGGCATCGGTTTCGTCGGCGATGGCGCGGATTTCTTTCAGGTTCAGCTCGCGGGCCAGTACCAGTTGCGAGAAACCGGCCTGATCGAGGAACTTCGCCCGCTCAAGGGTGCGGATGTCGGTCTGGGTACTGGCATGCAGCTCAATCGGCGGGATGTCCAGTTCCATCACGCCCAGATCCTGGACGATCAGCGCGTCGACACCGGCATCGTACAACTGGTGGATCAGCTTGCGCGCCGGCTCCAGTTCGTTGTCGTGCAGGATGGTGTTGATGGTGGTGAAAATTCGCGCGTGATAACGGCGGGCAAATTCCACCAGCTCGGCGATTTCACTCACCTCGTTGCAGGCGTTGTGGCGCGCGCCGAAGCTCGGACCACCGATGTACACGGCATCAGCGCCGTGCAGGATCGCCTCGCGGGCAATCGCCACATCACGGGCGGGGCTGAGCAATTCCAGATGATGCTTGGGCAAGGACATAGTTTTTTTAGTCAGGCTGTCACGGTTAAGGCGCGCATTGTAGCCGCGAAACGCCCGAGCGGCACGCCTGTGCTGCCAAGTGGCAGATGACCTTGCTCCAACCCGACACGAGAGTCTCCTGCAGGAGTGAGCCTGCTCGCGATGATGGTGGCACAGTCAACGTTGATGGTGGCTGATTTACCGCTATCGCGAGCAGGCTCACTCCTACAGGGGGCGGTCAGGCCTTGGCCGCCATCGCGGTGACTTCCACGCGCATGCCTTCCACTGCCAGCGACGCCACGCCGACCGCAGCGCGCACCGGCCATGGCTCGGCGAAGAAGCGCTTGTAGACTTCGTTGAATGCCGCACGGTCAGCCATGTCGGTGAGGTAGATGGTCAGGTGCATGACCCGATCCATCGAACTGCCGGCCCGCTCCAGCGCCACTTTCAGCGCCTGCAGGGTGCACTCGCTTTGCAGGGTGATGTCGCCCAGCTCCAGGCTGCCGTCGGCACGGGTCGGGATCTGGGTCGAAACCAGAATGCCGTTGAAACCGACAACGTCGGAGGAAATCGAATCTGCATCCGGATCAGGGGTGAAGCTGAGGTCTTGATTAGCCATGAAAGTCTCTTGTCTGGAGAGATTGAGGGTCGCCGGCCAACGACGCACCGGGACTTTTGCGCGGGCAGTTTACATCAGTCCCCGCTCCGGCTCAGGCCACTGTCGATGCCAGACCCAAATCGCGCGCATAAAAAAACGCCAGCCCTTTCGGACTGGCGTTTTTTTTGAATATGGCAGGGGCGGCTGGATTCGAACCAACGCATGGCAGGATCAAAACCTGCTGCCTTACCGCTTGGCGACGCCCCTGTATCTCAAGCTCTGTAACAAGCTCTGCGAGAATGGGCCGCAATTTACCAACCTTTTTTTGATCTGGGAAGCCCCGAGTGCAAAAAAATTTGTTTTAAAACAGCCAGTTATTTCTGAGCCGGGGCAAACGGCACGATTCACTTGGACAAATTCAGCTTGATCGCCTCGCGAATCAGCGTTTTCAAGGCCTGCTCATCGACCTCGTCGCCCTCGTGAAAATCAATCGCCCGCCGGGTGTTGCCCTCCAGGCTGGCATTGAACAACCGCGCCGGATCGGCCAGCGCCGCGCCCTTGGCGAAGGTCATCTTCACCGCCGCCTTGTAGGTCTCTCCAGTGCAAATGATGCCGCCGCGGGACCACACCGGAACACCGCGCCACTTCCACTCCTCCACCACCTCGGGATCGGCCTGGTGCATGACCTTGCGAATCTCGCCGAGGATGGCGCCGCGCCAATCGGCCAGTTCAGCGATTTTTGCTTCGATCAGCGCCGAGGCGTCGGTGCTTGGGATTTCGGGCTTCATGGCGGGCGTCCTCCTCGTCGATTTGACTGCATCAATCGTAGCTGGCCAACCGAAAAACGCTGGACGCATGATTTACCCTCTAGCGATCAGGGACTCATGCAATTCCTGATAAGCCGCGACCAGTTGCTCAAGGGAGAACGCCCGATTGCGCCCACTGGGATTGGGCAACACCCACACGTGCGCGCCACCAAAGGTCTTTGCCTGCCGCCCCCACGCCACGACTTGCTGCCCCGACAACGCGGCATACGCAGCCTTGCCGAGAAACGCCACAAAGCGCGGCGCATGGCGGCTGATCTTCTGTTCAAAGCCCAGGGCCGCTGCGGCAAACTCCTGCGCCGCCAACTGATCCGCCCGCGCCGTCGGCCGCTCGACCACCGCCGTCAAGCCGCAGCCAAATTGCAGGAGGCTTCGATCGTCCTCCGCTCGCACTTCATGCGGGGTGAACCCGGCCAGATGCAAGGTGCGCCAGAAGCGATTGCCGCGTCCGGCAAAATGATGCCCCTGCGCCGCCGCGAGCAGCCCCGGATTGATCCCGCAAAACACCACCGAAAGCCCCGGCGCCAGAATGTCTTCAAGCCCTTCACCCACCATGCACCCGCCCCTCGCTCACAAACATTTGCAACACCACCCACGGCAAACCCTAGAATGGCCATCCCAGCCACAGAGCCAACCACAACGATGGACGTCATTCAGACCCTGCGCTGCTTCGTCGCCGTGGCCCAGAGCGGCAGCTTCACCGCCGCGGCCGATGTACTCGACACCACCACGACCAACGTCTCCAAAGCCGTCTCCAGCCTCGAAACCCGGCTGCACACACGCCTGATCAACCGCACCACCCGCCGCCTCGCCCTGACCGAAGCAGGTGTACGTTATTTGCAGCGCGCTGAAAAAATCCTCGATGACCTGCGCGAAGCCGACGAAGAAGCCGGCACCGCGCAGACTTTGCCGGTCGGGCGCCTGAAGATCCACGCCATGGCCGCCATCGGCAACCACTACGTGATCAATGCGATCGCCCGCTACCGCGAGATTCACCCGACGGTGATGTTCGACCTGACCCTGAGCAATCGCCTGCCCGACCTGCTCGAAGAAAGCTACGACATGTCCATCGTGCTAGCCCGCGACCTGCCCGATTCCGGCTTCGTCGCGCAACGCCTGGGCACCACTTACAGCATCCTTTGCGCCTCGCCGTCGTACCTGGCCAAACGCGGCTACCCCGCCACACCCGCCGACCTCGCCGCGCACGACTGCCTGCGCATCGTCAACACGGTGATGCCCGCAGAAAACTGGGTGTTCGAAGGGCCACAAGGCATGGAAACCCAGAATATCCCCGACTCGCCGTTCCACATCAACACCGCCGACGGCATGGCCACCGCGATCAGAAATGGCATGGGCATCGGCATTCAGCCGCTGGCATCAGCCGTCGAAGGATTGGTCGGAGGAACGCTGGTGCGGGTACTGCCGCAGTACCGCCTGGAGGAATACAACCTGTTCGCGATCTACCCGTCGCGCAAATTCGTCGACGCCAAAATCAAGACCTGGGTGGAGTTCCTGAAAACCGCCATCCCGCAACTGCTGGCATCCGATGAAGACATGGCTGGGGCCAAGCAACTCGCTGGTGCTTAGTGCCGCAGACCTGGAGTGTCGACCCTCCAGCGCCGGCATCGACCATCAACCGTTAGAGCAACCGCTGCCCATCACTTGGTATTGCACGACGTGTTGCGCGCCGGTTGAGTCGTCATAAGTCATCTGCACCGGCACCGCGCCGCACTGATTGGCAGTGTCGGAGATCGATACCACGTGAGCAATGTCGACTTGGCTGGCGGAGTTGTACGCCTCGACTTGTGCGGTTTCATCCGCCGCAAAGGCTTGCGCGCCAATACCGCCAAGGACCAGAAGAAGAGCGATTTTTGCAAGTTTCATGATGTTCACCGTCTCGTGGGGAACCGTGTTTGTTCACGGAGTGGAGACGATGTTAGGGGTTGAAGCGCACGGCAAAAATCGGTCGTCTGGACAAACACTGTGTCCAAAATAGTGATGAATAAACCCGAGCATCGTGGATACCCAAATCGCGAGCAGGCTCACTCCTACAGGTTTGGTGCCTGCCACAACATTCGCAAACACCGCAAAACCCACTGTAGGAGTGAGCCTGCTCGCGATGGCGTCAGCCCAGTCACCGAAAAGCCCGAAGCTGGCGCAAGCTCAAGAACCGCCCCATCATGGTCGTTGTCAGTCACCAACAGGCAAACCACTCATATCAGGCCGTTATCCCCCCCACATTTGAGGCTACAAGCGCCCGCGCATTTGCCTACAAATCTTGCGGAAGTGGCTGGCTTGTACGTTTTGCCCTTCAGCTTTATCGTTCTGCTCGTCGTTGCCCATCATCGAAAGCGATGGGCGTACAAGATTGAAAGCAAAGCTTGATCAAACCGAGAAGGAGCGGTTGACGCCCGCGTCGCCCGCACCTAATCTGCCCCCATCCCGCCCAAGGCAGTACGCCGTCCTAACCATCCAGGACGTGCCAAACCCTTGGGCGTTTTGTTATCAGGAACAAAGCATGCCCACAGCGGTATTGGTCGATGGCGCATTTTTCATCAAGCGCTTTCGAAGGATTGAACCTCAAAATGCATTCAATGCTGAACGTGCCGCTGATCTTGTCCATCGATGGGCTACTGCCCACCTTCTTGGCAAAATCATTTCTCGCCATAACGGCCAGCCGCAAGAGCTCCAACAACGTCACAGAAGAGAGCTGTACCGAATTTTCTTCTACGACTGTCCCCCGCTAGATACCAAACAGCACAACCCGATCACCAAAAAAGCAGTGGATTTCTCCAAGTCCAGAGAGGCGGTATTTCGCAAGGAGCTCCATGCCAGATTGCGTAATAAACGCAAGCTCGCCCTACGGCTAGGGCATCTATCGAAAGATGTGAAATGGACAATAAAGCCAGCAAAAATAGCGCAGCTTTTAAAGGGTAAAATCCTGATCGCCGACCTTACGGAAAATGACGTCAGCATTGAAACCCGACAAAAAGGGGTTGATATGCGGATAGGTCTCGATGTGGCGTCCTTATCATTCAAGCAACAGGTGGACCAAATTGTGCTCATTGCAGGTGACGCTGATTTTGTTCCTGCGGCAAAAATGGCCCGGCGAGAAGGTGTTGATTTCATACTAGACCCGATGTGGCAGAGCATCCCGGATGGTTTGATGGAACATATCGACGGTCTGCGCTCAACATGTCCCAAGCCTGCGCTCCGCAACCTTGCTCAGAGCGGTATTACTGCATAGTCGTTGTTTCAGTCGGTTTACGTGGTCTCACTCCAGCCCAAGTCCCGCGCGCCCCATCGAATTCAGACTCTCCACAGCAAAACGCTCCACCCACGCCCGCTCATAATCCTCCCGCGGAAAATCATCCGGCGAAGCACCCTGCGCAAACGCCCTGAACACATCCCGCGCATAGCGCAGATTCTTCGCACACATCGGCGCCGCCGGCACGTACATCACGTTGCCCCAGCCCTGCTGGTTCTGCACCGGCGCGACGCTATGGATTACATCGCAATGCCACCACACCGAATCGCCGGCCTGCACATCCGGAATCGGACTTAGCCCCTCGATCAGCAGCGGATGCCATTGCCGCGACACCGGCAGCACCTTGCCCGGCGCCACTCCACACAATTCGTCTTCTGGCACGTCATCGAGCAGCGGCCGCAGCAGAAGGTACGCCATCGCCTTGGGGATCGGCACGGTGTGCAGCACGCCTTGATCGGCGTCCATGTCCGACAGTGCAGTCCAGCCCTGAAACGTGCGAAACGCCGAACACTTCACCGTGTCCTTGTAGGCGTATTCATCCACCTCGGTACGAAACGCCGCATCCCACGGGTCGTAGGCCGCGAAGTCGTTGCTGTAGATTTTGTCGAAGACTTTCAGATACGCCGGATGCAGCCAGCGCTCCAGCGCCCCGGAATCGGTGTGCGGGCCAAGGCCTTTCGAGTGCGTGCCCGGCGGACGCCGACGTACCCGATCCGGATACAGCGCGTTGATGTCCGGATTGAACCAGTCCTGACCGTGCGAATGAGTCTTCCACAACCGATTGAGAAACGCCTGCGCCGTGCCCATCCGCTCATGCTGACGCAACTGCATTTGCGACGCCGACCAATAGATCGGAAAAATCTCCGGCCGCGAAGCCTCGAGGTTGCCAAAAAACTGGTCGACCGGCCCACGGTAAACCGCATCGAACCGGTTCTTGTCGAGGTAATCCAGTAACCCCTGGTCCCACTGCAGCACCTGCTCGCGGGGGAAGTGATTGCGGATCACCACGCAACCGCGACGCTTGATCAAAGCCAACTGCTCGGCAGTCACTGTGCCAGCGGCGATATCAGCGAACTCCAGCACCGGCCAGCCCGACCCGGTCTGCGCCTCCTGGGCTTTGACCGACGCAATCTCGCCGGCAATAAACTCACTGACCTCGGCGAACAGCCCCTGCACATCGCCGATCTGCGCGCGCAAGGTGCGTTTCATTTTTACGATACTGTCGCGGTAACTCTCCGGAAGCGTTGCGCTCTCGAATGCTTGATATTTGCTCATCGGGGGACCTGCAGACCTTGTTGTTGGTGCAGGTATGGGACCACTTCCGATGGTGTCGGCGGCAGCCTGAATTGCCGCGTCGAGTAATACGATTGTGGCGTTGTAGCGGCGCGCTGCTTACTGAAAGTGATGACCGTGCTGACGACGAAACTCCGAAGGCGTCAGCCCCTTCAACGCCTTGAACTGCCGATTGAACAGCGCCAGCGACGAATATCCCACTGCCTCGGCAATCAGCGAAACCGTCGAATGTCCCTGCATCAACAGCGCACAGGCATGTCCGACTCTTAGCCGTACGATGTAGTCCAGCGCCGTGCAGCGCGTATGCCGACGGAACATTCGATGAAACGCCGACACGCTGACGCACGCCATCTCAGCCAACGCCGGAATGCTGATGGCTTCGGCGTAGTGTCCATGCACGTAATCCAGAACCCGATGTATACGGGGATCCTCAACGATCTGACTGCCAATCTGAGAGTCCGGCGCCGACAGGATTTGCCTGGCATCAACGTCCCGTGTCAGTTTGCTCAACACGGTCAGCAGCGCGATCAAACGCTCGGGCAGCTCCTGCTCGACCATCGCCTCAATCAGCGGCCGAATCTCCCGCGACGCCGCCGCACTGAAACTCAATGCCTGCCGCGCCGCCACAAGCAATTGCCGCAGCGACCCCATCTCCGGAAACAACGTCACCAGCGACTCCGCCCACGCCGCCGAAAACCAGATCACCAACGCCACATGCGGTTGCCCGGCGTCGACCCGCTCCGCCGACGACCAGCTATGCGGCACATTCGGCCCGACCAGAATCAGATCGCCGTCATCGTAAGCCGCGACGTCATTGCCGATATAGCGATGGCCACGACTGTTCAAGGTCAGCGTCAGTTCGTACTCGGGGTGGTGGTGCCACTCAAACGGAATTGCCCCTGGCAGGCGCCGGTTCAGCAGCGTCCAGGAGGCAGTGGCTTCGGTGGGGATTTTTTCGAAACTGGGTTTCATGGTGGACGATTCTGCTCTGTGGCGTGGGAGGCACGCCCCGATCGTATCACTCTGTTTACAACGGCAACGGTCGATCCTGCACCACGCGCTTCATCACCAGCGTCGAGGTCAGCCGCTGCACATTCGGCAAAGTCGAAAGGCACTCGTCATACAGGCGCTGAAACGCTGGCAAATCCTGAGCGATGACGTGCAGCAAATAATCCGGTTCGCCGAACAACCGTTGCGCATCCACCACCTGCGGAATCTCCACCAGCGCCGCCTCGAACGCCTCCACCGCTTGCCGGTCGCCTTCGCGCAACGTGGCGAAGACCATCGCGGAAAAGTTCAGGCCCAGCGCGGCGGGGTCGAGTTTTGCCCGGTAGCCGAGCAGCACCCCGGACTCTTCCAGCGCCCGCACGCGGCGGTGGCAGGGTGAAAGGCTCAGGCCCACGCGATCGGCCAGTTCGGTGACCGACAGCCGACCATCCTTTTGCAGCTCAGCAAGAATCTTCCGATCAATTCTGTCCACGCAATAAAACCTTCTAATCTGATGCGCCATGACGACCATCTTTGGAAAAATATTCTAGCCGAGTTTGCTTATTCTCCCTCAACCAAAAACTGCCGCACCGCTGCAACCGGTGCGGCACTTGATTGATGGAAAACCAACATGAGCAAAGCAACGCCACGTCAACGGCCATGGGTGACGCCATGACCTTCAGCGTATTCGCCGCTTTCTGGGCGGTATCGATTCTGTTTGTGATCACCCCCGGCGCCGACTGGGCCTACGCGATTTCCGCAGGCTTGAAGCACCGCGTCGTACTCCCCGCCGTGGGCGGTCTGCTGTCCGGGCACTTACTCGCGACGCTGATTGTGGCGGCCGGGGTAGGCACGCTGATCGCCGGACATCCGCTGGCCCTGACAGCACTGACCGTAGCCGGCGCCGGTTACCTGCTGTGGCTGGGCGCCAATCTGTTCGCCCGCCCTTCCACTCCGCACGCCGCAGCGAGCCAGACCAGCGACTCATGGGCGCGCTGGGCCTTGAAGGGTCTTTGCGTGAGCGGGCTCAACCCGAAAGTGTTCTTGCTGTTTCTCGCCCTGTTGCCGCAATTCACCGACGCCGGCGCGCCGTGGCCCGTGCCGCTGCAAATGGTCGCGCTCGGCCTGGTGCATACCGCCAGTTGCGCGGTGATCTATCTGCTGGTCGGGTTTGGCTCACAGGTGGTACTGCGCGCCCGGCCTGCAGCGGCACGCAGGGTCAGTCGAGTTTCAGGGCTGATCATGATTGCGATTGCGCTGGGGCTGCTGATCGAACAGCTGCACGCCTGATTCTTCCTCCTGACGAGATCTGCCAATGACCGAACACACCTCACCCTACGACACCACTGCCCTAACCAAGCCGGCAACACGCCTGCGCATCCCGCAGCTCAAACAGATGAAAGTCGAAGGGCGCAAATGGGCGATGCTGACCGCGTACGACATGTACAGCGCAGTAATTTTCGAGGACGCCGGCATTCCCGTCCTGCTGGTCGGCGACTCAGCGTCCAACAACGTGTTTGGCAACGACTCGACCTTGGCCGTGACCGTCGACGAACTGCTCCCGCTGGTGCGCGCCGTCACCCGATCAACCCGGCGGGCCTTGGTCATCGCCGACCTGCCCTTCGGCTCGTACCAGGTTTCACCCGAACAATGCCTGCAAACCGCCGTGCGTTTCATGAAGGAGGCTGGCGCCCATGCGGTGAAGATCGAGGGCGGTGTCGAATTGCTGCCACACATCGCCAAGCTCAGCGTCTCGGGCATCCCGGTCATGGCCCACATCGGTTTCACCCCGCAGATGGAACATCAATTGGGCGGCTATCGTGTACAAGGTCGGGGCGAAGACGGGCAGCGCCTGATCGACAGCGCCAAAGCGCTGGAAGCCGCCGGCGCGTTCGCCCTGCTGATCGAAATGGTGCCCGGCGACGTTGGCGCAGCGATCACTCAAGCGGTGGCGATCCCCACTGTGGGCATCGGCGCCGGCAATCAGTGCGACGCGCAAGTGCTGGTCTGGCAAGACATGGCCGGCCTGCGCCAGGGACGTCTGCCGCGCTTCGTCAAACAGTACGCCGACCTGCGCAGCGTCCTGCAAACGGCGGCCAGAGACTTCGCCGACGACGTACAGGCCGGCACCTTCCCCGGCCCCGAACACACCTTTTAACCAACCGCCAGCAGCAGGAGGCCCCCATGCAAACCCCGAGACAACGCGCCGCCGAAGGCCTCAAGGTGGGCGACCGCTTCAACGTCGTCCGCCGTTTCACACCCGACGACGTCCATCACTTCGCGCAACTGTCCCGCGACTACAACCCCGTCCACTGCGACGCGCACTATGCGCAACTGCGAGCATTCAAAGCGCCGATCACCCACGGCCTGCTCACGGCCAGCCTGATGACCGAAATCGGCGGCCAGATCGGCTGGCTCGCCACCGGCATGAACCTCCAGTTCAAGCGCCCCGTCTATCCCGGCGAAACCATCACCTGCCACTGGCTCATCACCAGCATCGACGAGCGAGGCCACGCAACAGCCGAAGTCAGCGTCTTCAACGAACAACACATCACCGTGCTCGAAGCTATCACCACCGGCGTCCTGCCCGGCGCGCCAGAACGCGAATACATGAAACACATGCTGGCCGAGGGCGACCCTACCAATGGCGCGCGATGACGCGTTTAAACAGAGTTGTTTATATGACACCCGGTGTTACGTCCCCAAGGCTACAACGCCTTGCGCCATTGCCTACGACTACGCCAGAATCCGCCGGCTTGTGCGCCCAGGGTGCGGGTTCTATCGTGGGTCGGTCGCTAAAAAGCAGCGATCGGGTTTGGTAGCCCGGTTTCACACATGGCGCAAAACGTCACCTTACGCAGATGCTTTCTGGCGCCTGTGTTTTATGGTGGCCATGCGCAGGGCGCTTTCGAGCGCGCCGGTTTTTCCATGTGTGCCGGTCTACCAACCTTCGTAATGGCCACCACCCTCGTTTGGTAGCGAATGTGATGGTTCCCTTAGCCACATATGGAGCGTCACTATGTTCAAGGTCACACCAAACCCGCCCGAAACCGAAACAGTCTCACCCTACGAATCCCCCGATTCCCGAAAACTCAGCGAAGCCGCCGAACGCGCCCTCGACCACTACCTGAACCCCGCCAGCCAAATCATGGCCACGCCCTACACACCCAACGCCATGTTCCTCGCCAACCCCAAAATTGCCACCGAGGAATTATTGGCGAACGCCAGTGAATCACTGGGTTCGGCGACGGTGATGTTGGGGGATGTCGCGGCGCTGGTTGAGGGGCCGATTCGCAAGACGCTGCTGGGCATTGCGCAGGTGGTGATGCTGGGGGAATTGGCGGTGAATCAGGCGTTGGATAATGTTGTGCCGATGGCATAACGAACGCTCTCTCCTTGGCGCTCTATGGTGAGCGCCCAAGGAGGGATCTGCCAGAAACCGAAACGCGAGAATCGACTGCTTTCGGCCAGAAACTGCCATCCGCATTTAGAAATAACGGAACAAACCGAAGCCTGACTCAGGCTCCGGTATAGCTGCTCCTTATTGCGTAGCGATGGCTGCGTCACGTTCCAGCTTTTTAGTTTTTTCTTGAGCCACTGCACTTAACTGCTGTGGCTGGATGTTGATGTCCACTTTTTCGAGAGCGCCGGTAAATGGAAACGGCCCCTCGTAATCGTTGGAGACTGCTTCGCCAGTATCGCGACCAATGTCGAAGGTCTCGGTTGCGCTGTAGCGGATCGGCGGCACGTGGGCAAAATGGGCCCGTCCGACCTCCTTGCCATTGATCAGCAGCACACCAGTACCGCCACCGCCAAAGGTCTTGTCTTCATGCGTGTACTGGAATTCGGCGACCACCTTACCGGCAGGCAGTTTTTCCGGGGATTTGATCTGGTCGCGCTCCTTGCCAAAGAAGTTGTTCTCGTACACCAGGTAACCGTCCTTGACGAACAGCGTGTATCCCGCGCTGCCACCTTGGGCGACGATGACGCCCTCGGTTTTCGCGTCGGCTTCAAACACGGCTGTCACCGTGTGAGAGCGAGCCTTGACGTTCGGCGCTGTCCCTTCCGGCACACGCACAGTGCCAGGATAGAACGTGAACTGATCACGCCCGCGAGAAAGGCTTGGACGGTCGGGAACGTTCCCACGCTCTACAAAACGGTCGTCCAGCGGCAGTACGTTGTACTTCCTGGCCTCGGATTCGAACAACGCCTGAAGCTGTTTGAGTTTGGCCGGATTCTTCGCCGCCAGGTCATCCGCCTGACTGAAGTCCTTGCTCAAATCGTAAAGCTCCCACTTGTCGTTCTCGAAGTCACCCTTGCGCCCCAGCAATTCCCACGGCAAACCGTGGCGGGCGGCCGCTACCCAGCCGTCATGGTAGATCGCGCGATTGCCCATGATTTCGAAATATTGGGTGGTGTGCCGGGTCGACGCTTTGGCATCGTTGAAGCTGTAGAGCATGCTGACACCCGCCAGCGGAACCTGTTTCTGCCCGTTGACGGTCTCCGGCATTTTGATACCGGCCGCCTCGTAGATGGTCGGCGCCACATCAATCATGTGATGCCACTGGTCACGCACCTCGCCGTGCGCCTTGATACGGGCAGGCCAACTGACGGTGAAACCGCTGCGCGTGCCGCCGAAGTGACTCGCCACCTGCTTTGTCCACTGAAACGGCGTATCAACAGCCCATGCCCAGCCCACTGAGAAGTGATTCTCATGTTTGGGGCTGCCGATTTCGTCGATGACTTTCAGCATGTTCGGCACGTTGTCCGGGATACCGTTTTGCGTGGCCATGTTGTTGACCGTGCCATTCAATCCGCCTTCGGCAGAGGCACCGTTGTCACCCAGTGCCAGCATGACCAGAGTGTTATCGGCATTCGGGCTTTTAGCCACGGCATCCAGTACTCGCCCTACTTGCTCATCAGTCTGAGTCAGAAAACCGGCGAAGACTTCCATCTGCCGACTGTACAAGCGCTTTTGATCGTCGGATAGCGTGTCCCAGGCCGGCAGTTCTGCGGGGCGCGGGGTGAGCTTGGCTGAAGCCGGAACAATCCCCAGTTTTTTCTGTTGGGCAAACACCATCTCGCGATAGCTGTCCCAGCCCATGTCGAACTTGCCTTTAAACGGTTCTATGTAGGACGCAGGAACTTGATGCGGCGCATGCATGGCACCGGGAGCGTAGTAGACGAACCAAGGTTTTTTGGGGGCTACCGATTGTTGCTCGCGCAGCCAGTTGATCGCGTGATCGGCCAGGTCTTCGTTGAAGCTGTAGCCCTGTTCCGGAGTTTTTGACGGCTCTACCGGCACGGTATTTTCAAAAAGCTGAGGGTAGAACTGACTGGTTTCGCCCCCCTGAAAACCATAGAAATAACCGAAGCCCTTGCCCGTTGGCCAACGATCAAAAGGCCCGGCCGAGCTGGTCTCCCAGTCCGGCGTGTCATGCCACTTGCCGAACGCAGCGGTGGTGTAGCCGTGATCTTTGAGCACTTGACCGATGGCGGCGTTGTTGTCCTCCCAGACGCTGTTGTAGCCCGGGAACCCCGTTGCGCCTTCAGTGATGCCGCCCATCCCGACCTGATGATGATTGCGCCCAGACAATAACGCGGCGCGAGTCGGTGAGCACAACGCGGTGTTGTGCATCTCGTTGTAACGCACGCCTTGCTCGGCCAGTCGATCAAAGTTGGGCGTTGGCGTCAGGCCGCCGTAAGCCGAAGTACCGGCGAACCCGAGATCGTCGATCAGGATGACCAATACATTCGGTGCATCCTTGGGCGGGGTCACAGGTTGCGGAAAGTCGGACTTGGACGTTTTGTAGGTTTCACCGACGGTGCCACCGAACGGTGCTGTCGGCAGCGGCAGGCTGGCGCCCGCTGTTGCGGGGGCGGCTTGGGCGGTCAGCGAGCCGACACTGCCAAGTAACGCGGTGGCCAGCATGAATGACGGTTTACTCGGTTTGGACATGCATCAACTCCCTTTGCATTCAAAAGTCTCAGGCAATCAGCTGATAAAACTCAGCCAAGCCTGGTAATCATCAACGTGGCACCCACGATCTCGCTGGGTGAACGGCCTTGAGCAATCAATCCGGACATGGCTCGCAGATAAGGCGCTGTATGGGCAAAGAACTGGTAGTAGCCTTTACACAAATAGTTGAGCCCCGGTTCGCCTTCATCTGTTTCGATGAAACGATGTTTTGGGCAGCCGCCCCAACACCCTTTCAACATGTTGCACTGCTGGCACTGCTTGGGGAGTGAGGTCAGCTTGTCCTGGCCGAACTTCTGTTGCTCCGGGGATTGCAGCAAAGTGGACAGGGACTGCTGGGTGAGATTGCCCAAGCGGAATTTTGGATACACGTAGTGATCACAGGAAAAAACATCGCCGTTATGCTCGACGACCACCGCCCGGCCACAGGTGGGCTGGTGGTGACAGGCCGCGCCGGGCTCGCCCATGTAGTTCGCAAGCGCCCACTCGAAATTCATGACGTAAATCCGGCCCACATCACGCTTGATCCAGACATCGAAGATCGCGTTGAGAAACGTGCCGTAGTCTTCCGAGCCAACAGACCAGGAGGTCAGATTTGGTTCAGCCTTGTGCGAAGCACTCAAAACCAGATCACTGTCCGGACCGTGCAAGGTGAAACCCATGGCGGCATCCGCCACGTCGGGAAGCCTTTCGACGATGGGGATGAACTGGATGTACTCGACGCCGAGCTGACGGAAGAACTCGTACACCCTGAGGGGATCCTGGGAGCTGCGTCGGTTGACGCATGCGAGGATGTTGAAACGAACCTTGTATTTTTTCAGCGACTCAAGGGCACGCAGGACCAAGGCATGGCTTGCATGACCGCTGGAGGTGACACGGTACTCATCGTGAATATCGGCCGGACCATCTAGTGACAAGCCCACCAAAAAATCATGCTCGGCTAAAAATTGACTCCACTTGTCGTCGATCAATAACCCATTGGTCTGGAAGCTGTTGGTGATCTTGCGGCCAGCGCCATGAACCGCCTGCATTCTTATCGCATGCTGGTAGAACTCCAACCCCATCAGTGTTGGCTCGCCGCCCTGCCAAGTGAACGCTACTTCGGTCTGGTCGGTGTGCGAAGCGATGTAGTTTGCGACGTAACTTTCCAGCACATCCAGATTCATTCGGTGACGACGCTCGTCACGATACAGCGCGGCCTTTTCGAGATAGAAGCAATAATCGCAATCCAGATTGCAATCAGCCCCGCTGGGCTTGGCCATAACATGAAACGCGTAGGGTGGCGCAGGAACATTACGAGCGTAGAAGACTGCTGACATCGACTTGACCTTTCTACCTGTGCGAAATGCAGCATTGACTATAGACGGGATTCTCGAGTGGGCAATTGACAAGAGTGTCGATCAAACGGACAGATTTGCGAGCAGCAATAGCTGACAGAATCTGATCATGTCCTCTATCCCGTTCGGTGGGAAACCACTGCTGCTACGACGCATGACTTTCAAAGCCGCGGAATTGAGTCCGATCAAAACTTGGCTGAAAGGCTGTTTTTGGCCGAAAGCGTACCTATTTCCAGTGACTCATTTTCGGTCACAAATCTGTCACCCCCAAACTGCTAACATCCCTCCGCCTCCCTTATCCAAGAGCCCCCAACCCAAGGTGCCCCCCAAGGTGTCCCCAAGCCCCCACCAAAAAATCATCCTCCGCTCCGAAAACCTCCACTCCGAAGACTTCGGCGCCCTCTTCTCCCGGCTCTTCGGCAATCGCTACGCCGACACCCCGCCGATCCCCTCGAACATCATCATCGGCGGCGTCTACGGCAGGCACGATGGCGTCAGTTTCCGGCGTATGCATTACCACGGTGACTTCACTGTCACCTTTCCCGACCCGCAGGACGAGATCACGTTTGTGATCCCCACGGCCGGCAAGATTGTGTTCAACCACCGCACCGAGTCCGTCGGCGTGGCGCAGGTGGGGTTGGCGATTGATAAGGCGGATATCCGCTCGATGCGGTTTCTCGACAATCATGCGCAGCACGGGATTTCGGTGAATCGGGGGCAGCTCACGGAGCGGTTGGCGGCGTTGTTGGGGCGGCCGATTGTGCAGAAGATTGTGTTTGAGCCGGCGGTGGATCTGCACTCGGCGGCGTTTCAGGGGATCAAGGCGTTGATTGATCTGGCGACGGGGACGGAGTTTGATTTGTTGCTCAACAGCGGCACGCTGATGCCGTCGCGGTTGCGCGAGATGTTGATTGATGCGGTGCTGGAGGCGTGGCCGCACAATTTTACCGAGGCGTTGCGCCAGCCCGCGCCGAGGGTGGCGCCGCGGCATGTGAAGTTGGCAGTGGAGTTTATTCAGGCGCATCCGGAGCAGTTGGTGAGTGGGGTTGAGTTGGCGCGGTTGAGCAATGTCAGTCAGCGCGCATTGCAGGATGGGTTTCGGCGGTTTGTCGGGACGTCGATTGTGGCGTATCAGCGGCAGGTGCGATTGGAGCGCGCTTTCGAGGCGCTGGGTCAGCGGCATTCGGCGTCGGTGACGGAGGTGGCGTTGCGCTTTGGCTTCAGTAATGTCGGGCGGTTTTGTCAGTATTTTCAGCAGGCGTATGGGGTGAGTCCGGCGGATTTGCGCTCGGGCGCGCGCCCTCGACGCTGACAGGCGTAGGCGTCAGGAGTATTGATCTGCGGCAAGATCGGTCGATGGCGCCAGCGCTAATCTGTGGTCGCTGATTAACAGCCGTGCAGCCGCACGTCACGGGCCGTGGGCCAAGGTGGCGTCAAATGAACAAAAAACGCATTGTCTGGGGGAGCATTCTCCTGGGCCTTCCGTGTGTCTTGCTTCCAGTACTTTTGATGGGTTACGTCGCCTGGGTGTTGAACTTGGCAGCGGCGCAGCAACGTCTCGAATCGCTGGCCAGCGTGGCGTCCAGCCGCGCCAACAGTACTTTCCAAGAAGCCGCCGGGGTGCTGAAGAGCGTCGCCGCGTCGAGCCTTGCGCCGTGTACGCCGGAGAGCATCGACGAGATGCGTCTGCTGACCATCAACACGTTTGCGGTGAAGTCGATCGGCTATGTCGAGGAAGAGGTTTACGCCTGCGGTTCGTGGGGTGCGGTGGGCCATCGGGTGACGCCGTGGAAGGAAGATTTTGTCACCGCTGACGGGGTGCGCGTGTCGCTCGGCGTGCAGGCGCGGATCGTGCCGGCCAAGCCGATGATGGCGCTGCAGTATGCGGCGTTCAATGTGCTGGTCGACCCTGAGCAGTTTTTGCAGGTGTTGGTTGAGGACGATGTGCATTTGATGGTCGGCACCGCTGCCGGGCAACTGGTCGGCGTGTCGCGGCCGGGGGCGGAGCGCTTCATGAGTCGCGTGCACCTGGGCCCCGCTTCGGCGCTGGAGGACGGTTATCTGTATACGCTGGTGCACAGCGGTGATTGGGTGGCGATTGCGGCGGTGTCGCGCCATGAGTTGCTGCTGGGTCTGGTGCGCCGGGAGATGCTGTTGCTGCCGATCGGCGGGTTGATTGCCGGGATGCTTGCGCTGGTGATTGTGCGGCGTACGCGCAAGCGGTTGTCGCCACTGGCCGAGCTGGAACTGGCGGTGCGTAATCGTGAGTTCATCGTGCACTATCAGCCGATCATTGATTTGAGCGATGGCGCCTGTGTCGGGGCCGAAGCGCTGGTGCGCTGGCGGCATCCGGACGGCAGCCTGGTACGGCCAGATCTGTTCATTCCGCTGGCTGAGCAGAGTGGGCTGATTCTGCCGATCACTGATCAGGTGATCGATCACGTCATGCAGGATCTCGGGCCGCTGCTGGTGAAAGAACGCAGCCTGCATGTGGCGATCAATCTGGCGGCGGCGGATATCAGCAGCGGGCGCTTTCTGCCACGGCTCAAGTCGGCCATGAGCAAGGCTGATGTGTGGCCGAGCCAGATCTGGCTGGAGGCCACGGAGCGCGGTTTTGTGCAGATCGAATCGGCGCGGCAGACAGTGAATCAGGCACGCGAGTTGGGGCATCTGGCGGCCATCGATGATTTCGGCACCGGGTTTTCGAGCCTGCAGCATTTGCAGCAGCTGCCGCTGGATGTGTTGAAGATCGATAAGTCGTTTGTCGACACTATCGGGCGTGATCCGGAGGCGAGTTCGGTGACCGCGCATATCATCGACATGGCCAAGAGTTTGCGCTTGAAGCTGGTGGCTGAAGGGATTGAGACGGAGGCGCAGCTGGATTATTTGCGCAGTCGTGGCGTGGATTTCGGACAGGGGTGGTTGTTTGCGAAGCCGATGCCTGCAGGGGAGTTTGTGGGGTTTGTTGGGGAGCGTTGTGGGAGGGCTGCGGAACTGCATGGTCAGGTCGGTGAGCTGGTTGGGTGTGTTTGACAAGGCTTGTTTTCAGGGCCGCTTCGCGGCCCTGCGGGAGCAAGCTCCCTCGCCACAGGTTCGGGGGGCACCTTCTGTTTTTGGGGTGCCTTGAGGATAGAGGTCATCCTTGACCTGTTAGTCCTCCCCTTCTTTAGAACGCGTAACTGGCCTTCAGGCTGCCGCTGAAACCGTGGCTGTCACCACCGCCGCTGGCACCGACTTCTGCGCCGACGCTGACGGCGCCGAGGCTGGCCATCAGGTTGACGCCGCCGCTGAACTGGTCGCGGTTGTCGAAGGCGGCGCGCTGTTCGATGTCGAGGCCCAGCAGGTGGCTCTGGCTGTTGACGTCGTTGTTGCCCAGCGTGCGTTCGTAGCCGACTTGCACGCCTGGCACCAGCTGCCACGCGCCCATCGCCACCGGGGCGAACGCCACGTTGAGGTTTGCGACGGCGCTACGGCGGGTGGCGGTGTTGTCGTCGACGTCGAGGGACAGTTCGCTGCCCTTCTCTTTGAAGCCTTTGAGGTCGAGGTGGCTGACGCGCAGGCCGAGGCTAGGTTCGAGGACCATGCCGTTGACCGGTGCGCGGTAACCCAGCGCCAGCGTCGCGCCGGTGAGGTTGCCGTGGGTGTCGCCCTTGGCCGTGCCGAGGCCGCCACCGAGTTCGCGTTTGCTGTCGTAATCGACGTAGCCGGCGCTGGCGTTGGCGTCGACGAACAAGCCGCGTTCCAGGCTGGTGAAGCCGTAGCGCGCGCCGAGGTTGAAGAAGGTGAAGTCGGTATCGGCCTCGCCACCCGCGCCGCCGACGGTGCCTTTGCTGTAGCCGAAACCGCCACGCGCGCTGAGTTGTTCGGAGAAGCGCTGGGTGATGCCGACCATCAGGCCCTGGCTGTGTTCGTTGCTGCTCTCGGCGTGGGACGAGCCGTCGGTGCCGAGGTATCCGGCGAGCGCGGTGGTCCACAACCGGTATTGGCCGACTTTTAGATCGGTGCCGCTGGCGTAAGGCGCGGCGGCTTGTTCGATCAGCGCATTCTGCCGCAGCAGGTAGCTGGCGGCGTCAGCGTGAACCTGACCGCCGACCTGGGATTCAACACCGCCGAGGGTACCGGCGTCGATCGCCGATTGCAGGTAGTAGTTGTAGGCGCTGTAGGTGCCGGACAGGCTGGTGTTCTGCAACTCGCGCAACAATTCGGCACCGGCAGCGGCGTTGCCGATCAACCCGGCCTGACCCGGCAGACTGTTGTACTCAACCAGTTTGCCGCGCAGCACGTAGATAGTTGCCTGCGACAGACCGAGGCCTTGTTTGAGGTAGTTGTCCATGCTGCCGTATTCGGCGGTGACTTCATCGAGCCCGGCCTGCAGATAGCTTGCCTGCACGCCGAGCAACGGCGCGTAGACCGAGGCCATGCTTGGCGGCATTGCTTTAAGAGTCGCGGCGACGCGGGCGGCGGTGTAGTCATTGGTCGCCAGATAGTTGGCCATGATGGTCGCGTTATCGACCCCGGCGATGCTCTGCAACACAGCGGCGGTCCAGCCGGTGCGGTCCTTGCCGGCGGTGCAGTGGAACAGCTGCGCGCCGTCGGTGGTGGCCAGTTCGTTGAACAGCTTGCCGAACTGGCCGCGCATCCCCGCATCGCTGACGAAGGCACGGTTGGTCTGTTCCATCATGGCAATGGCGTCGGCGGCGCTTTTGAACGACACGGTGGTGATGTTCGCACCCGAGGTGGTGCTGCCGATGATGTCGATGTTCTGGTAGGTCGCGCCGGTCAGCATCGTGTCCGGCGTGGCGGCGATTTCGCTCGGGGTGCGCAGGTCGTAGACGGCTTTGATGCCCAGGCTGTTGAGCGTCGCCAGATCCGCCGCCGACGGCGTGATCGCGTTGGAACGGTAGAACACGCCGCCACGCATCGTGCCGTCATGGGCCGTGGTATAGGCGGTGGTGAGGCCGGCGACGTCACGGAAGTTGTCGATGCTTTTCAGGCGCGGCGTGTCGAGCGCGACGGGCTCGGCAGCGTGGGCAGCGGCGATGGACAGGCTCAGAACGGACAGCGAACACACAAGACGTTGGAACACAGTGCAGCCTCATTGGAATTAGCGTTGGGCTGGCTACTATCTGCAATCAACTGATACTGAATATGACAGAACGACTGCGCACGCAAATGCCTGCGCGATTGGGCCGTGGGCTGCGTTTTTTGTCCGTATGGCATCAGGTTGTTGCATAAATTTCGGGAGCAACGGGTAACCCTGTGGGAGCTGGCTTGCCAGCGATGGCGGTGGGTCAGCCAAGAATAATGGCGACTGACACGGCCCTATCGCTGGCAAGCCAGCTCCCACAGTTTTTTGCGGTGCGCTCAGGATTGGCGGCTGCCAGAGATCCAAAGTGGGAGTTAGCCTGCTAGCGATTTCGGTGCATGACGATCTCAAGCTCCTCGCCCGATTCCGGCACCTGAAAGTAGCTGGAGATCAAATCAAACTCTGCATCCGACGCCGCAAACTCATGTTCGGCCAGCGCGTTGCGTGCATGCAGCCGAGCCCGGCAGGTGGCGTCATCCACTTCGAGGTAATGCAGGCAGTGCGGCACTCGCGCACTGTCCGCCAGCCCTCGCAGCCATTGCCGATCCGCCACGGTATTGGCCGGAAAATCCAGCACCACACTCACCCCGGCCGCCAGCATATCGATCACCAACGGCCCCAGCACCCCACGAATCTGCCGCGCACATCGAACGTAATCCGCCACGGATTTGATCTGCTCCGGATACAGCCGCGACAGCCACTGATCTTCACTGAGCACAAGCGCGCCGTGCTGCTCAGCCAGTGATTGGGCCAGTGTGGATTTGCCCGAGGCGATCTTGCCGCACATCAGGTGTAGGGTGGGTGCACGCATTGGGGACGCTTCCTTATGTCGATTGCTGGATAATGCCCAACGCCTGACAGACAGGCAATCAATGCGCCTGACCCAACGGGGAACCGTGATGACTGCAACAAACGTACGCCGATGCACCTCATGGCTGCTGCTCACCTTGCTCGCCACCACCCTGGCGCTGACCGCAGGATGTTCAAGCAAGCGCTACGCCACCAACGGTTCGAACTGCTACGCCAAAGCCGTACCCACCTCCGGCGAAGGCGGGTTAGCCTGGGGCGATACCTTGAGTATGGCGCGCAAGAAATCGCTGAATAACTGCATGCGTTATGCGAGCCGCTCCGGAGGTACGCCGAACACCTGCCAGGTTGTGCAGGCGCAGTGCAAACGCTGAGAGCGCCGATAATGATGTTGGCTGACACGGCCCCATCGCTGGCAAGCCAGCTCCTACAGGGTTATTGGGTGGATTCAGGATTGGCGGCTGCCAGAGATCCAACGTGGGAGCGAGCCTGCTCGCGAATGCGATCTGTCAGCCAAGGCGATAGCGACTGACACGCCCTCTTCGCGAGCAGGCTCGCTCCCACATGGGGTTGTGCAGTGAACTCAGAATTAGCGGCTGGCTCGCACAGTTTTTTCGCTGCAGGTGAGATTGGCGAACGGCCTGACGATCGAATCAGGCTCCTCGCTTGAGCACCGCCGTCGAGACCCGTGGCTGGATCGACTTTTCGATCAGTGCAACGATGTCCTTCGCCCCATAACAACGGAACAGAATGCTGCCAGCATCCGTATCCAGGCAGACGATTTTGGTGATGAAGCCACCTTCAAGCGTGACCTTGCGGATCATCCCCAGCGGCACTCTGATGTCCAGTGTGCCGTCCTGAACCATGCGGTTCATGGCGTTGGCATTCAGGTACACAGCGGTATTGGTCAGGGTCATTTTGCCGCCGACCCACAGCCCGCCGTACACCTCTTTGAACCCCTCCAGCACACCGGCCAACGCGCTGACATGGCCACTGCCGGCAACATCGTAGAAATCGCCGACTCCTTCGTAATCCACCTCGACGTCAGCCACCAGAAAGTTGACCAGCTTCGACTTCACGACCTTCTCTTCCATCCTTGTATCTCCATGTCCCCGGAACACTCACCCGTGGCGAGGGGATTTATCCCCGATGGACTGCGCAGCAGGCCGCTTCTTGCTCGGTTGAAGAAGCCGGGCCCGCTTCGCGCGCCATCGGGGATAAATCCCCTCACTACAGGTTTACTCAGCAAAAGTGATCGTGTGCTATCAGCGATTCAACGCCGCCGCATTAGCCCGCGCCGCGTGCAGCTTCTTATAGCTGTCGATCAGACGCAGGTGACGATCCAGCCCTTCGAGCTTCATGCTGGTCGGCGTCAGGCCGTAGAAACGCACACTGCCGTTGACCGAACCAATCGCCGCGTCCATGCGCTCGTCGCCGAACATGCGGCGGAAGTTGGCCTCGTAGTCGGCCAGTTCCAGGTCTTCGTCCAGCTCCATTTCCAGACACACGTTCACCGCCTGATAGAACAAGCCGCGCTCGACGGTGTTGTCGTTGTACTGCAGGAAGGCTTCGACCAGATCCTTGGCTTGCTCGAATTTCTGCAGGGCGAGGTAGATCAGCAGGCGCAGTTCCAGAATGGTCAGCTTGCCCCACGGCGTGTTGTCGTCGAACTCGATGCCGATCAGCGTGGTGATGTCGGTGTAATCATCCAGCTCGCTGTTTTCCAGGCCTTGAGCGAGGTTGCGCAGGCCGACCTTGCTCAGACTGTGCAGGTTGAGGATGTCGGCGCGGAATTGCAGGGCCTTGTTGGTGTTGTCCCAGATCAGGTCGTCCACCGGATAGATTTCCGAGTAGTCCGGCACCAGGATCCGGCAGGCATTGGCGCCGAGGTCGTCGTAGACCGCCATGTAGGCTTCTTTGCCCATGTCTTCGAGGATGCCGAACAGGGTTGCGGCTTCTTCGGCGTTGGAGTTTTCGCCTTGATCTGAGAAGTCCCATTCGACGAATTCGAAGTCAGACTTGGCGCTGAAGAAGCGCCACGACACCACCCCGCTGGAGTCGATGAAGTGTTCGACGAAGTTGTTCGGTTCGGTCACTGCCTGGCCCGAGAAAGTCGGCTGCGGCAAGTCGTTCAAGCCTTCGAAACTGCGGCCTTGCAGCAGTTCGGTCAGGCTGCGTTCCAGCGCCACTTCCAGGCTTGGATGCGCGCCGAACGAGGCGAACACGCCGCCGGTGCGCGGGTTCATCAGGGTCACGCACATCACCGGGAATTCACCGCCCAGCGACGCGTCCTTGACCAGCACCGGGAAGCCCTGCTCTTCCAGCCCTTTGATCCCGGCGAGAATGCTTGGGTACTTCTCCAGCACTTCCTGCGGTACGTCGGGCAAAGCCATCTCGCCTTCGAGAATTTCGCGTTTGACCGCGCGCTCGAAGATCTCCGACAGACACTGCACCTGCGCTTCAGCCAAGGTGTTGCCAGCGCTCATGCCGTTGCTCAGGAACAGGTTTTCGATCAGGTTGGACGGGAAGTACACCACTTCACCATCCGACTGGCGCACAAACGGCAGCGAGCAGATACCGCGCTGGGTGTTGCCGGAGTTGGTGTCGAACAGGTGCGAGCCCTTGAGCTCGCCGTCGCGGTTGTAAATGTCCAGGCAGTATTGGTCGAGAATCTCTGCCGGCAGTTCATCTTTCGGGCCGGGCTTGAACCAGCGTTCGTTCGGGTAATGCACGAACTCGGCGGTGGCGATGTCCTCGCCCCAGAACTGGTCGTTGTAGAAGAAGTTGCAGTTCAGGCGCTCGATGAATTCGCCCAATGCCGAGGCCAGTGCGCCCTCTTTGGTCGCGCCCTTGCCGTTGGTGAAACACATCGGCGAATGCGCATCGCGGATGTGCAGCGACCAGACGTTGGGCACTATGTTGCGCCACGAGGCGATTTCGATCTTCATCCCCAGATTGGCGAGAATCCCCGACATGTTGGCGATGGTCTGCTCCAGCGGCAGATCTTTACCGGCGATGTAGGTGCCGGCTTCGGAAGTCGAATGCGGCATCAGCAGCGCTTGCGCATCGGCGTCGAGGTTCTCGACTTCTTCGATCACGAACTCGGGGCCGGTCTGCACAACCTTCTTCACCGTGCAGCGATCAATCGAACGCAGGATGCCCAGACGATCCTTCTCGGAAATGTCTGCTGGCAATTCAACCTGGATCTTGAAGATCTGGTTGTAGCGGTTTTCCGGGTCGACGATGTTGTTCTGCGAAAGGCGAATATTGTCGGTCGGGATGTTGCGGGTTTCGCAGTACAGCTTCACGAAGTAAGCCGCGCACAAGGCCGACGACGCCAGGAAGTAGTCGAACGGCCCCGGTGCCGAGCCATCGCCCTTGTAGCGAATGGGCTGATCAGCGATCACCGTGAAGTCGTCGAACTTGGCTTCAAGTCGAAGGTTGTCGAGAAAGTTGACCTTGATTTCCATGCGGGTTTACCAGAGAGCAGAAACGAATTGGCGGCCATTATCCGGGTTTTCAGCCTGACGTCTTGTGCTTTTGCGTAATCGCCGCCGTGTGGGCGGCCGCGTTGCGCCGGGCATCGGCACAGGCGAGCGACAAAAATGCCCTGAGCAGTGAATTTTTTCGTGTCTTCTTGTATCTGACGGAAAGAGCCTATGCCAGCAAAACAATGGCATCGAATCCGTTCAGCTATGAGTGACCCGAATGAAATCAAGGAAAAACACCGTCAATCCCATCGGATTGAAAGACATCACCATTGTCGACGACGCCAAGATGCGCAAGGCGATCACCGCCGCCGCACTGGGCAATGCCATGGAATGGTTTGACTTCGGCGTGTACGGCTTCGTCGCCTACGCGCTGGGCAAGATCTTCTTCCCCGGCGCCGATCCTGGCGTGCAAATGATTGCTGCCCTGGCGACCTTCTCGGTACCGTTTCTGATCCGTCCATTGGGTGGTTTGTTCTTCGGCGCCCTGGGCGACAAGTACGGACGCCAGAAAGTCCTCGCCGCGACCATTGTGATCATGTCGCTGAGCACCTTCGCCATCGGCCTGATTCCGTCCTACGAGTCGATCGGCATCTGGGCGCCGATCTTGTTGTTACTGGCGAAAATGGCTCAGGGTTTCTCGGTCGGCGGCGAATACACGGGCGCGTCGATCTTCGTCGCCGAATACGCGCCCGACCGTAAACGCGGCTTCCTCGGCAGTTGGCTGGACTTCGGCTCGATTGCCGGTTTCGTCCTCGGCGCCGGTGTGGTGGTGCTGATTTCGACGATCATCGGCGAAGAGAAATTCCTTGAATGGGGCTGGCGCCTGCCGTTCTTCCTTGCGCTGCCACTGGGCATGATCGGCCTTTATCTGCGTCATGCACTGGAAGAGACACCGGCGTTTCAACAGCATGTCGAGAAACTCGAGGAAGGTGATCGCGAAGGTCTGGCGGGCGGTCCGAAAGTTTCGTTCAAGGAAGTTGCGACCAAACACTGGCGCAGCCTGATGACCTGTATCGGCGTAGTGGCGGTGACCAATGTCACCTATTACATGCTGCTGACCTACATGCCGAGCTATCTGTCGCACAACCTGCACTACAGCGAAAACCGTGGCGTGCTGATCATCATCGCGATCATGGTCGGCATGCTATTCGTGCAGCCGGCGATTGGTTTTATCAGCGACAAGATCGGCCGCAAACCCTTCATTGTGGTCGGCAGCATCGGCCTGTTCCTGCTGGCGATCCCGGCGTTCATGCTGATCAACAGCGGCAAGATCGGCCTGATCTTTTCCGGCTTGCTGATCCTCGCGGTGTTGCTGAACTTCTTCATCGGCGTCATGGCTTCGACCCTGCCGGCAATGTTCCCCACGCATATCCGCTACAGTGCACTGGCCGCCGCGTTCAACGTCTCGGTACTGATTGCCGGCCTGACGCCGACCGCCGTGGCCTGGCTGGTGGAAAGCACCAACAATCTGTACATGCCGGCTTACTACCTGATGGTGATTGCTGTGGTCGGCCTGATCACCGGCGTGACCATGAAGGAAACCGCCAACAAGCCGCTGCGTGGTGCCGCACCGGCCGCGTCGGACCTTGAAGAAGCCAAGGAACTGCTCAAGGAACACCACGACAACATCGAGCAGAAAATCGAGGACATCGACGCCGAAATCGCTGAGCTGGAAGCCAAGCGCAAGGAGTTGGTGCAGCAGCATCCACGGATCAACTAATGAGTAAGCGGCGTGGCCACTCGAATCGGAGTCGAGTGGCCACATAGGCGCCGCGTGCAACCAAATCCGCATTGTTTGACGGAGATCGCGCCCTTTCGCGCGACCTCGATACCAAAGGTGCCAGCGTGGATAATCACTCCGATCGTCGCAACAAGCTCTCGCTGGACAGCCTCAATTTTTTCCTCGCCGATGTGCGCGACGGGCTAGGGCCATATCTGGCGATTTACCTGTTGGCAGTTCACCACTGGGAGCCGGCCAGCATCGGGCTGGTGATGACCCTCGCCGGGATCGCTGCGCTTGTCACCCAGACACCCGCCGGGGCCCTCGTCGACAACACCCGGAGTAAGCGGGCGGTGATTGCGGTTGCCGCGTTACTGGTGACCGGCAGCTGTCTGGTGTTGCCCTTCGTCACCTCCTTCAGTCTGGTGGCGATTACTCAAGCCTTGAGCGCCGCCGCGGCGTCGGTATTCGCCCCGGCCATTTCGGCGATCACCCTCGGCATCACCGGCCCACGAGCGTTCACTCGGCGCACCGGACGCAACGAGACCTTCAACCATGCCGGCAACGCCTGCGCGGCGCTGCTGGCCGGTGGTTTTTCCTACCTGTTCGGGCCGGTGGCGGTGTTTTATCTGATGGCGGTCATGGCGCTATGCAGTGTGATCGCCGTGAGCTTCGTCGATGCCAACGCGATCAACCATGATCTCGCGCGAGGCCTTGACCCCAGCGACGCTACACACGCCAAGGCGCCTTCGGGATTGGCGGTGCTGCTGACCAACAAGGCGTTGCTGATGTTCGCCATCTGTTGTGCCCTCTTCCACCTGGCGAACGCGGCGATGCTGCCACTGGTGAGCCAGAAACTGGCGCAGGTCAATCTGCAGATGGCGACGCCACTGACCTCGGCCTGCATCGTCGCCGCGCAACTGGTCATGGTGCCGGTCGCGTTGCTGGTCGGGGCCAAGGCCGATGTGTGGGGACGCAAGCCGCTGCTGCTCGCAGGCTTCCTGATTCTGCCGTTGCGCGGCGTGCTCTATACCTTGTCCGCGGATCCTTACTGGCTGGTGGCGGTACAGATGCTCGACGGCATCGGCGCGGGAATCTTCGGCGCGCTGTTCCCGGTTGTAGTGAAAGACCTGACCTTGGGCACCGGACACTTCAACATCAGCCTCGGCGCCCTTTCGACCGTGTTTGGCCTGGGCGCGGCATTGAGCAGTAGTGTCGCGGGGATTGTGTTACAAGAGGCCGGATACAACGCGGCGTTTCTGACCCTGGCGGTGATTGCCGGGCTGGCGTTTATGCTGTTGTGGCTGGCAGTGCCAGAGACATTGGCAGACCGACGCGACGCAGTTATCGCCACGGTTTGAGAGGCGCAATTTTTCGATCCTGCGCAACAACCTCTGACTCGAGGAAGGAATTTGGCCAATAACACGCTTGAGTTCAGCGACAGTGATCTGGCGCAGATGCAACGCTTTAACCGCAAGCTCGCCTGGCTGCCACGGTTTCGCATCCGCAATCGACTGACGCCACGTCTGGTCCAAGGGCTGCTGCGTGCCAGTCAGATTGTCAGCGCGGACAAGCCGGTCAAGCATGACCTTCAAGCGCAAAACACAGTGGTTTATTCGCAAGGTGCTTCAGTGCCCGTCCGAATCATCCGCCCGCAAGGAAACGCTCAAGGCGTGGTGCTCGATTACCACGGTGGCGGCTGGGTGATTGGCAATGCACAGATGAACGACGACCTCAACATCGCCATGGTCAAGGACTGCAATGTAGCCGTGGTCTCGGTCGACTATCGGTTGGCGGTCGATACGCCGGTTGAGGGGCTGATGGAGGACTGCCTCTGCGCCGCTCGCTGGCTGCTGAGCGACGACTGCACAGAGTTCGCCGGCCTGCCGGTGATCGTTGTCGGCGAATCGGCGGGCGCGCACTTGGCCGCCGCAACGCTGTTGGCGCTTAAATCATCACCCGGTTTGCTGCAGCGGGTCCGCGGTGCGCTGCTTTTTTACGGTGTCTACGACCTCGCGGGTACTCCGAGCGTGCACGCAGCTACTGCTGAAACTTTGGTGCTCGACGGCCCGGGCATGGCCCAGGCGCTGCGCTTGCTGACACCGGGATTGAGCGATGAGCAACGCCGGCAGGCACCGCTTTCTCCACTGTACGGCGACTTCAGCAGGTTGCCGCCGGCACTGATGTTCACCGGTGAACTGGATCCGCTACGCGACGACACGCTCGAACTGGCTGAGCGCTGGCAGCATTCTGCGCCGGTTGAAGTACATCTGCTGCCCTCTTCCGCCCATGGCTTTATCCACTTCCCGACTGACATGGCCAGACGTGTTCTTGCCTACAGTCGGGCGTGGCTTTCACGCCAGATCGAGGCAAAAACACTCGGTTAGCGCCTGAATTAGCGATCAAAACACTTTCCTGCGGGCAAAACAAAACCCCAACTGCTTTCGCAATTGGGGTTTTGGAATTTAATCTTGACGATGACCTACTCTCACATGGGGAAACCCCACACTACCATCGGCGATGCATCGTTTCACTTCTGAGTTCGGGATGGGATCAGGTGGTTCAACGCTCTATGGTCGTCAAGAAATTCGGGTACTGACTCGTGACCTGTTGGCCTCGCTTCAGCAAATCGGGTATGTGATACAGGTGTCTTGTGAGCATCGCGAACTTTCGGTTCATTGCGTCT
>Ga0153931_100052_pt1 | contig 58230 bp, 55 predicted proteins | sample TSNJ015MetaG_FD_104730 | JGI IMG/M metagenome (GOLD analysis project Ga0153931, IMG submission 104730) | Attine ant fungus gardens microbial communities from New Jersey, USA - TSNJ015 MetaG | ecosystem: Host-associated > Fungi > Mycelium > Unclassified | place: USA: New Jersey, Wharton State... | reverse complement strand
GCTGTCGAGCTTTAGCGAGGCTGCGAAGGCGGCGGCACTGCCGAAATAATTGTTGCCTGAACCACCGCTTTCGCAGCCTCGCCGCGGCTCGACAGCTCCCACACGGACCGCGTCCATGCCCAGGCGCCGCCGAGGCTTCGGTTGATACCCTGCGCACGCCCCTTCAAGCCCTCCCGCGATCCCCGTGGGAGCTGTCGAGCTTTAGCGAGGCTGCGAAGGCGGCGGCACTGCCGAAATAATTGTTGCCTGAACCACCGCTTTCGCAGCCTCGCCGGGGCTCGACAGCTCCCACAGGGATCGCGTCTATGCACAGATGCCGCCGAGGCTTCGGTTGATACCCTGCGCACGGCCCTACAAGCCCGCCCCCGATCATCGATGTTAGCCGGAGCTAGTTCGCGTCCTCGGCAACCAGTCGCTTGGTCATCGGTATACACGCCAGTGTCAGCCCCGACGGCGAGTGATACACCGCTTGTTTGTCGCCCGCATAACCGCACGCTCTGTAGAAGCTCGCCGCGTTGAGCGTCGAATCCAGCACGACGTGCTCAATGGCCAGTTCCCGCGCGAGGTTTTCCAAGTGATCAAGCATTGCCTTGCCATACCCGCGTCCGGCAAATTCAGGGAGCACAAACAGCGCGCCCACTTCGTGGTTATCCGGGTCGAGCATCCCGGTGACCACGGGCTCGCCATTCACCCAGCCCAGGTAAAACGGCTTGTCCATCAGCGCGCTGTAGCCGTCTTCGGCGCGGCCGCGGGTCCACAGCAGCATCTGTTCGCGGCTGTAGGCGCCGATACATTGGCTGCGGATGGCCAACAGGCGAATGTCGAACGCCGCTCGGGCGTCCGCTTGGGTGGCGCGTTTAATCTGCAGCATGCTTCTCTCCGTCCATGACCTCATCGTGCCATTAGCACACTTGTGCTAATCGACCCCTTTGCCCGGCGGCGCTATATTCCACGGCACTTCCAACGCTCCCCCCGGCACCGCACGCCTGTTGCGCGAGGGTGCCTTGCGCGCTGGAAAAACCCTGACAATCCCAAGGAAGAACCCTCATGAACCTGCACGCCTGCGTTACCCGTCTCACCCTGCTTGGCGCCCTGATTATCGGTGTTGCCGGTTGCAGCAACGTCAAGCCCAATGAAGACCATCTCAAGACGCTGTCGGAAACCAACCTCGGTGAGCCGGTCAAGCGTATCTCCAACGTGCGCAATGACTCCATGACCACCTACTACATCGCCAGCACCGCGTCTGGTGATTACAACTGCACCGTGCCCAGCGGTGCCAGCGGCGGCTTGTTCACCGTGGCCAGCTTTGGCCTGATGAAACCCAGCGCCTGGTGCATGCCCAAAGGCGCCAAAGGCGGTCAGGCCGCACCGTTCATGCAGTGACGGTTGGCTGGCTGAGGTCACGCAGCGTGCCGCGTAGCTCCGCAGGCCGCACCGGTTTGGACAGAATCGCGATCTTGCGGTCGTGCAGGGCAGCCTGGATTTTTTCCACGTCGTGCCCGGTCAGGATCAGCGCCGGCACCGCCCAGCCGCGTTGCTGGCGCAGGGCATCGATGCACTCAATGCCGGTGGCGTGGTTGCCCAGGTCATAGTCGGCGACGATGATGTCGCAGTCGCTGACCAGGCCCTGCCCGCTGGATTCGGCCTGGACCTCGCAGCCCCAGCGCTCCAGCAAGGCCTGGGTGGCCAACAGCACGTTGTGGTCATCTTCCACCAGGCAAACTTTCAGACCCGTCAGCAAGCCGGCCTGGCGCGGGTCGTCTCGCGCCGCCGGTTGGCGCGGCGCCGTCGCCGGTGCCAGGCCGTACAGGCTCACGGAGGTGCCATGGCCCAGCCGAGAACGCAGGCTCACGTGCACGCCCATCAACTGCCCCAGCCGCTTGACGATGGACAGCCCCAGGCCCACGCCTTCGACGTCCTTGTCACGCAGTTGGCGTACCCGATAGAACTCTTCGAAGACCTTCGCCTGATGCTCCTCGGCAATGCCCCGCCCCTGGTCGTGCACCTGAAGCGACACGCCGCCGTTGCGAAGGCGCGCGCCGATCAGTACTGGCCGCTGCGCGCCATATTTGAAGCAATTGGAGAGCAGGTTTTGCACCATCGTCGCCAACATCGCGGGGTCGACCTGCACCCAATACGCACACGGCCGCAGGCGCAGTTGCACCCCGGCCCAGTGCGCCGCCTCGGCGTGCTGGTGCACCAGGTCGGCGAGGAATTCGCCCAGGTGAATCACTTGGTATTTGGGCAACAGCCTGCCGTTGTCGAGGGTGTAGAGGTCGAGAATCGAACGGAACAGCTGCGACACGTTGAGCAGCGAGCGGTCGATATTGTCCACCAACCGCTGTTCGTCATGCCCAAGCTTTGCCTCACGCAAACACGCCGTAAACAGCCCGATGGAGTGGATCGGCTGGCGCAGGTCGTGACTGGCCTGGGCCAGGAACCGCGATTTTTCCAGGTTGGCCGCGATGGCTTCGTCGGACGCCTTGCGCGTGCGCTCGAGCAAAATATGCGCATACACCGGGATCACCGTGCTGGTGATCATCAGCATCAGCACCATGAACGGTTGCGCCTGCCACAGGGGCGTCAGCCGGTACACGATCAGCAGCGCGAGCAACGCCAGCCCCGTGGCAATCGCCAGGTAGCGCGAGCCGTAGCGCATGCCGTTGCCCAGGTTGACCCACACCATCACGGCATACAGCGGCAATGCCGCTTCACCGCCCACCACCAGCCCGAACGAGGTGCCGGTGTAGTCGTGGATCATGCCCAGCACCCGCCGCGTCGGGTAATGCCCGGGCCAGCGCGCGATGACCTGGCGCAGCGCGATGGAGGCCAGCAGGAACGCGACGATGTACAGGATCACCGGCACGTAGGTGTCCACCGACTGACCGGGAAAGAACCCCAGCGCGCCGATGTAGATAATCGCGATGGCGGCCACCACGATGCGCAGGTTGGCCTGATCGAGTTCGGAGTGGGTCTCATGACTCATGGATGACGTCCTTGTGCGGCAATCGATCTGTCCGGAACGCGCCAGAAGCGTCCCTGTGGCGCGGTGCTAAAGTAGCATGGCACAACACTCGCTTGCCCCAGGAAGGAGCACACCATGACCGGCCGGATCATCATAGCCGACGACCACCCGATGTTTCGCGAAGGCATGCTGCGCACCGTGCAGCGCCTGCTGCCCGAGGCCGTGGTGCAAGAGGCCGGCGACCTGGACGCGGTGCACGCATTGACCCGCGACGGCAGCGATATCGACACACTGATCCTCGACCTGCGCTTTCCCGGCCTGACCTGCATGAGCCAGCTGGCCGAGCTGCGCCAGCACTTGCGGCGCAGCACCTTGATCGTGGTGTCGATGGTGGATGACCCGGCGCTGATCGAGCAGGTCATGGCGCTGGGTGCCGACGGGTTTATCGGCAAGAACATCACCCCGGACGAAATCGGCCAGGCGCTCCTGGCGATTCGCGACGGCGAAGTGCTGGTCAAGTTCGCGCCCTCCGGCCTGCTGCCCCTGAGCACCCCCACCCTCACCGCGCGCCAGCAAGAGGTGCTGCGCCTGATCGCCCAAGGCAAGACCAACAAGGAAATCGCCAAAGCCCTGGCGATCTCGCCATTCACCGTGCGCATTCACGTGTCGTCGCTGCTGCGCAGCTTGAAGGTGCCCTCGCGCGCGGCGGCGGCCGTCAAGTACTGCGCCGAGCGCTAGGCGTTTTCGTTGCCGGGGCGCGTGAAGGAATAACGGTCGATGTCCGTTCGCAGCGTCCAGCCCTGCCCTTGCCAATACGCGGCGGCATGGGTGTTGGTCTTGAATACATCGAGGTGGCATTTGTCGATGCCCAGTTGCTCCAGCGCACCGAGGCAGCGCTCGACCAGTGCCTGGGCGATGCCTTGGCGGCGATAGTCCGGCAGCACCAGCAGGTGTTGCAGATAGCCACGCCGGCCATCATGGCCGCACATCACGCAGGCGATCACCCGGCCGGCGGCGTGGGCGACAAAACTCATCTCGGGGTTGCGCGCCAGGTAGCGCTCGGTGGCCTCGCGGGAATCGGCGTCGCGCAGGGAAATGCCCGGGGTGTTTTGCATCAGGGCGAGGACGGCGTCGTAGTCGGCGGGGGTCATTACACGGATCGTAGGCATGGCGTTTGTCCAATGTGGGAGCGGGCTTGCTCGCGAAGGCGATGGCTCAGTGAAAGCTATATTGACTGAAATCCCCCATGCGCGGGCAAGCTCGCTGCCACATCGGTTCTGCGCCATTCAGCGCGATCGTGTCAGCCGCTCTGCATCCGATATTTATGCTCTGTTCCCAGCTTAATAATATTTTATTAAAAATCGCCCTCCCCCTAGCCTTGACGCCATGCCCAAGCTGAATCCAACTGCATTACGCAAGGACAGACACATGACGCAAGCAATAACAAAAACAGACACCCTGGTCGTGGGAGCCGGTCAAGCTGGCGTGGCCATGAGCGAACACCTGAGCAAGCACGGTGTGCCGCACCTGGTGCTGGAGCGCAGCCGCATCGCCGAGCGCTGGCGCACCGGGCGGTGGGATTCGTTGGTGGCCAACGGTCCGGCCTGGCATGACCGCTTTCCAGGCCTTGAATTCGATGACGTCGCCGCCGATGGTTTCGCGCCTAAAGAGCGCGTGGCCGATTACTTTGAAGCCTATGCGCGCAAATTCAACGCACCGATCCGCACCGGCGTGGAGGTGACCTCTGTGGTGCGCAATGTCGGCCGCCCGGGCTTTACCGTGCACACCAGCGAAGGCGTCATCGAAGCCAACCGCGTCGTCGCGGCCACCGGGCCGTTCCAGAAACCGGTGATTCCAGCAATTGCGCCTAAAGACACCGCGCTGCACCAGATCCATTCCGCCGACTATCGCAACCCTGCGCAACTGCCCGCCGGCGCCGTGCTGGTCGTGGGTGCCGGCTCGTCCGGCGTGCAGATCGCCGATGAACTGCAGCGCTGCGGCCGCCAGGTGTACCTGTCGGTCGGCGCCCACGACCGCCCGCCGCGTGCCTACCGCAACCGCGATTTCTGCTGGTGGCTGGGCGTGTTGGGCGAATGGGATCAAGCCGCGATGAAGCCTGGCCGCGAGCACGTGACCATTGCAGTGAGCGGCGCCCACGGCGGCAAGACCATCGATTTTCGCGAGCTGGCCCAGCAAGGCATGACCCTCGTCGGCCTGACTCAATCCTTCAACGGCAGTACCGCCACCTTCCAGGCGAATTTGGTGGACAACCTGAAACGAGGCGATGAGAACTACCTGGCCCTGCTGGACGCGGCAGATGCCTACATCGAGCGCAATGGCCTCGACCTGCCGATGGAACCCGAAGCACGCCGCGTGTTTCCCGACGCCGAATGCATCAAACACCCGATCCTGGAACTGGACCTGGCAGAGGCCGGTATCACCTCGATCATCTGGGCCACCGGCTTTGCCGTGGATTACAGCTGGCTGAAGGTCGATGCCTTTGACGCCGCCGGCAAGCCGCAGCACCAGCGCGGCGTGGCCCCCGAGTCGGGGATTTACTTCCTCGGTTTGCCTTGGCAATCGCGCCGTGGCTCGTCCTTTATCTGGGGCGTTTGGCATGACGCCAAGTACGTGGCCGACCACATTGCCATCCAGCGCCAATACCTTGAGTACCGTGAACCCGCACCGATTGTTCAACCCTCACCTGTCAGCGCCTGATCACTTTTTTCTGGAGTTTTTTGATGCCTACTCACACGCGTATCCGCATGTTCAACACCAAGGAAACCTACCCCAACCAGAGCCTGGACAACGACCTGTGCCAGGCCGTGCGCGCCGGCAATACGGTGTATGTGCGCGGCCAGGTGGGCACTGATTTTGACGGCAACCTGGTTGGCCTCGGCGACCCGCGCGCGCAAGCCGAGCAAGCCATGCGCAACGTCAAGCAACTGCTTGAAGAAGCCGGTTCCGACCTGAGCCACATCGTCAAGACCACCACCTACCTGATCGACCCGCGCTACCGCGAGCCGGTGTACCAGGAAGTCGGCAAGTGGCTCAAAGGCGTGTTCCCGATTTCCACCGGGTTGGTGGTGTCGGCCCTGGGCCAGCCGCAGTGGCTGATGGAAATTGACGTGATCGCCGTCATCCCCGAATAAGGAGCCGCACATGACCTTTTCAATCGTCGCGCGCTGCGCGGACACCGGCCAGCTGGGCCTCGCCATCAGCTCATCGAGTATCGCCGTGGGCGCGCGCTGCCCGTGGCTGCGGCCCGGTGTGGGCGCGGTCTCGACCCAGAACATCACGCTGCCGGCCCTGGGCCCGGACGTGCTCGACTTGCTCGAACACGGCCTCGCGCCGGCCGAGGCCGTCGACAAGGCCCTGACTCGCAACGGCTACAGCCAGTACCGGCAACTGACGGCGATTGATCACCTGGGCCGCAGCGTGCATTTCAGCGGCAGCGAAACCCTCGGTACGCACCACGCGGTGTCGGGCGAACAATGCGTGGCGGCGGGCAATATGCTCGCTGACCGCGCGGTGATCGAGGCGATGGTCACGGCCTTCGAGCAAGGCGAAGGCCAACTCGCCGACCGCCTGCTGGCCGCCATGCACGCGGCCATCGCCGCCGGTGGCGAAGCCGGCCCGGTGCACTCTGCCGCCTTGGTGGTGGTGGGCGAACTGACGTGGCCGATCATCAATTTGCGGGTGGACTGGGCCGATGAACAGCCGATCGGCGAACTGCAAAAACTGTGGGACGCCTACCGCCCCCAAGTGCAGGACTACATCGACCGCGCGCTCGCCCCCGACCGCTCGCCCGGCTACGGCGTGGCCGGGGACGAGCGATGAGCACCAGCCGCCAATTGCTGCAGACGCTGGTGGGTTTCGACACCACGAGCCGCGAATCCAACTTGCAGTTGATCGCGTTCGTGCGCGACTACCTGGCCGAATTCGGGGTCACCAGCGAGCTGGTCTACAACGCGCAGCGCAGCAAGGCCAACCTGTTTGCCAGTGTCGGCCCGACGCAGCTGCCGGGCATTGTGCTGTCGGGGCACACCGATGTCGTGCCGGTGGATGGCCAGCCGTGGACCGTGCCGACGTTTGAGTTGACCGAGCGCGACGGCAAGCTGTTTGGCCGCGGCACGGCGGATATGAAGGGGTACATCGCCTGTGTGCTGGCGCTGGTGCCGGCATTGGTGGAAGCCGACTTGCGCCTGCCGGTGCATATCGCCCTGTCTTACGACGAGGAAGTCGGCTGCCTGGGCGTGCGCTCCTTGCTGGCGGTGCTGGAGCAGAGGCCGGTGAAGCCGATGCTGTGCATCATCGGCGAGCCGACCGAACTCAAACCGGTGCTCGGCCACAAGGGCAAATTGGCGATGCGCTGCGATGTACATGGCGAGGCCTGCCATTCGGCGTATGCGCCGTCTGGCGTGAATGCGATTGAGCATGCCGCCGAGTTGATCGGTGAGCTGGGGCGGATCGGCCAGCGACTGCGCGAGCAACAGGACCCGCGCTTTGATCCGCCGTTCAGCACGGTGCAGACCGGAATGATCTCGGGTGGCAAGGCGCTGAATATCGTACCGGCAGACTGTCGGTTTGATTTTGAGATTCGCGCCTTGCCGTCGCAGGACCCAGGCGACGTGGCGTCAGCGCTGCGGGCCTACGCCGAACGGCAGGTGCTGCCGCGTATGCAGGCGGTGAGCGCGCAGAGTGCGATTCGGTTTACCGAGTTGTCGGCGTATCCGGGGCTGGTCACCGATGAGCGCAGCCAGGCAGCGCAGCTGATCGCAGCGTTCAGCGGTTCGCGGGATTTCGGCACCGTGGCGTTCGGCACCGAGGGCGGGTTGTTTGATGCGGTGGGTATTCCCACGGTGGTGTGCGGGCCCGGGAGCATGGACCAGGGGCACAAGCCGGATGAGTTTGTCAGTGTGGCGCAGTTGCAAGGCTGCGATGCCATGTTGCAACGGATGCTGAACTCGATTCGCGCCTGAGCCGCCAGGCTGTCAAACCCGCACAGCAACGATGAGGGGGAGCAAGTCCCCTCTCACCCTCAAGGGTGGGTTCAATCCTGGCGTGGCGCCGCGCCCGTCGACTCGCGCTCAATGAGTTGCACCTCCAGCATCGGCGGCGCCTCACAGGCAAGCCCGGCGAGACGATCAATCAGGTACTGCGCGGCCAGTTCGCCGATCTGCCGGTCGGGCACCTGAACGGTGGTCAAGGCAGGCCGACTGTGGGCCGCGATCTCGATGTCGTCGAACCCGCAAATGGACAATTGGTCGGGCACCGCAATGCCCAGTGCCTGGGCTTCCAGCAATGCGCCGATGGCAAGCATGTCGTTACCGCAAATGATCGCGGTGGGCGCCGGTTGTTGGCTCATGATGTGTTGGAGGCTGGCGCGGGCAAAAGCGACGCGCCCCTCGTTCAGGCTCTGGGCGCGAATGGCCTGATGCTGAGGCCGCAGGGCCAGCCCCTGCTCGGCCAGGGTGGCGTGCACGGCCTGTAGCCGGGCCTGGATGCGGCCGTTGTCGGTGACCGACTGGAAAATGATGCCAAAACGCTGATGCCCCAGCGCCAGCAAGCGCCGAGTAATCATTGCGTAGGCCTGCCCATGGTCAAACCCCGCGCAGGGGTGCCGTGCACCGGCGCGCTTGCCAAAGGTGACCACATACGGCGTGCCTTTGGCATCCAGCTGATCAAATAACGCATCGGGGTAATCATCCCCAAGCAGTGCCAGCGCATCGACGCCACGCGCCAGCATACCTCTGGCCTGACGATAACCTTCGCCCGGGTCATACGCCGAGCAGGCGACAAACACCGCCAGCCCCTGGGCGCCCAAACGGTTCTGGAACGCCTGCAACTGCTGGTGAAATTTCTCGTGTTCCAGGGTCGGCACGATCACGCCGATGGTGTACGAGCGCCTGGAAACCAACGAACGCGCCGCCGCGTTAGGCACCCAGTCCAGTTGGTCGATGGCCGCGCGTACCTTGGCGCGGGTTTTCTCACTGACGCGTTGCGGCTCATTCAAATAGCGCGAAACCGTTGCGGTCGACACATTGGCGATCCGGGCGACATCGGCGAGCACCGGTTCCTGGGTAATGGGCGCATGAGGCGTGTCGCGGGGCGTGGTGATTGCAGCGGGCATAGGTGGCTTCATGTCAAAAAGTAAGCGTTACGCACAACCTAAGCGGGCACCTTGGCGCAGTCAATGAATCGTTGACAGCCAGCAAACTGAAAATCTAGGATGTAAGCGCTAGACAAAAATAAACATTTTCAACATACGCTGTTTATATTGGGCACTCTGCGTTAAAGGTTCGTGCAACCAGGGACGATTTTTGTCGCGATGACAAACGATTACATAATGCCATGTGCTGCCACTTCAGCCGGGAAGCCGGGCCAACGTGCCGGGTCAGCGCACGCTGTCAAAAACAATAAAAAGAGACATCCATCATGAGTCAGACACCTGCACACCCGATTGCGCCACCGCGCATTCGGCGCCAGCAAACCCTTGCCCTCAGCCTGCTGGTGCTCAGCGGCATCATCAACTACCTGGACCGCGGCACGCTGGCCGTTGCCAATGAATTCGTGCGCGCCGACCTTGATCTGTCGCTGGGCGAAATGGGCATCCTGCTCTCGGCTTTTTCCTGGAGCTATGCGCTTTGCCAACTGCCCGTCGGCGCCCTGGTCGACCGCATCGGGCCACGCTGGTTGCTGGGCGGCGGCCTGGTGCTGTGGTCCCTGGCCCAGGCGGCTGGCGGCCTGATGTCGAGCTTTGGCTGGTTCTTGCTCGCCCGCGTGCTACTGGGGATCGGCGAGTCGCCGCAATTCCCGTCTGCCGCGCGGGTGGTGAGCAACTGGTTTCCACTGCGCTCACGCGGCACGCCCACCGGCATCTTCAATTCAGCCTCGCCGCTGGGTATCGCGCTGGCCCCGCTGTGCCTCTCGGCGCTGATCGCGGCACTCGACTGGCGTTGGGCGTTCTACCTCACCGGCGCCGCCGGGCTGTTGGTCGCGGTGGTCTGGCTGGTGGTCTATCGCGACCCGGTCAAGGACACGCTCACCGAGGAAGAACGTCGCTACCTGTACAGCGATGAACCCCACGTCACCACTCCCAAGGTCACGTTCGCTGACTGGCGCGCACTGTTCTGCCACGCGACAACCTGGGGCATGATGCTCGGCTTCATGGGTTCGGTGTACTTGAACTGGGTTTACCTGACCTGGCTGCCCGGCTACCTGCGCAGCGCCCGGCACATGAGCCTGGAGATGAGCGGCGTGGCTGCTGCGATTCCGTTCCTCTGCGGGTTTATCGGCGCGCTGGTCGCCGGCTGGGTGTCCGACCGCATCACCAGGCGCAGCGAAACCGCGGTGCTGGGACGCCGCAACGCAATGGTCGTCGCGATGGTGGGCATGGTGATTTTCACCATCCCGGCCGCGCTGGTAGAGAGCAATGTCATCGCCGTGGCCTGCATTTGCGTGGTGATCTTTTTGGCCAACGCGTCCTCGGCGTGCGCCTGGTCTTTGGCCACCGCCGTCGCGCCGGCCAATCGCGTGGCTTCACTGGGGGCGATCCAGAACTTCGGCGGCTTCCTGGGCGGCGCACTCGCGCCGATCATGACCGGCTACATCGCCCAGACCTGGTCGTTCGTGCCCGCACTGCTGACCGGCGCCGCCATCGCCATGATCGGCGCCCTGTCGTACCTGTTCCTGGTACGCCACCCCATCCCCGACACCCCGCCCGCCTGCGCGGTCACCGCCGTGGCGGCTCACCCATGAACATTCATCCAGAGGACGCCGCTATGCCCCGCCCTGCCCAACCTCTCATCGAAGGCATTGTGCCGGTGATGCTCACGCCCTTTGACGAGACTGGCCACATCGACTTCCCCGGCGTCGACCGCTTGATCGAGTGGTACCTGGGCCTTGGCTGCGACGCGTTGTTCGCAGTGGCGCAGTCCAGTGAGATGCAATGGCTGAGCCTCGACGAGCGCACGCAACTTGCCCGGCATGTGGTTGAGCGAGTGGCCGGGCGGGTGCCGGTGGCGGTGTCCGGCCATATCAGCGACTGCCTCGAGATCCAAGTGCACGAGCTTAATGCGATGGCCGCCAGTGGCGCCGACGCCGTGGTGCTGGTGACCAACCACCTTGACCCGCAACGCCAGGGCAGCAAGGTGTTTCTCGATAACCTGCACACCCTGCTCGAACGCCTGCCCGTTGACGTGCCCTTGGGCCTCTACGAGTGCCCGGCGCCCTACCGGCGCTTGCTCAGTGACGAGGAGCTGCAGGCCTGCATCGACAGCCAGCGCTTTATCATGCTCAAGGACGTGAGCTGCGACCTGCAAGTGGTCAAGCGGCGCGTTGCCTTGGCGCAGGGCTCGTCGCTGCGCATTCTCAACGCCAATGCAGCGATCGCCTGGGACGCCCTGCAAGCCGGGGCCGCGGGCTTCAATGGCGTGTTTACCAACTTCCACCCCGACCTGTATCAGTGGCTGCGCCTGCATGGCGCACAACACCCGCCACTGGCGCAAGAGCTCGCGACCTTTCTGGTGCTGGCGGCCACCACAGAAGGCATGGGCTACCCGGCCCTGGCAAAAATCTACCACCAGCGGATCGGCACCTTCGCGTCCATACGTTGCCGGGTGATCGACTACGACGTGCGCGAACGCCATTGGGCCCTGGACGCCGTGCTCGATAAAATCGTCGCGGGTACCGAACACTTTCGCGCCAGAATCCGCGCGCTCGATACCCCGCAGGCGACACTGCCGGGAGAACCGCGCCATGGCGGATAACCGTGTCATCTGCGTGGGTTGCGCGCTGTGGGACACCATCTTCAGCGTCGATCACATCCCGTCACGCGGCACCAAGATTCTCCCCCGCCAGGCGGTCCAGGCCGCGTCAGGCATGGCCACCGCCGCAGCGGTAAGCATTGCGCGCCTGGGTGGCCCGGTTGCCCTGTGGGCGCGTATCGGCGACGACGCCACCGGCACAATGCTCATCGATGACCTGAGCCAGTCCGGCGTCTGCACCGCATGGATTCGCCAGGTGCCTGGCGGACGCACGCCGTTCTCGACCATCCTGGTGGACCGTGACGGCGAGCGGCTCGTCGTGCCGTTCATCGACCCCACACTGGAAGCCGACGCCGCCTGGCTGCCCCTCGACGACATCGCTGACGCGGCGGCGGTAATGGCCGACATGCGCTGGCTGCAAGGGGCTCACGCAGCTTTCAGCGCCGCCCGGCGGCTGGGCGTGCCGACCCTGCTGGATGCCGACGTCGCCGCCGTGCAAGACCTTAACGCGCTGATCCCCCTGGCAGATCATGTGCTGTTTTCCGAACCGGCCTTGCAGTTGCTGGCTGGCAACGTCCCGCCCGAAGAGGCGTTGTTGGCCCTGGCGTCGCGCTGCGAAGCCAAGGTGATCGGCGTCACCCTGGGCGAACGCGGCTCGCTGATCTGGCAGCGCGAAGCGGCGAGCACTGCGGTGCAACACTTCACGACACCCCACACTCGCGCAATCGACACGCTCAACGCCGGGGATGTCTGGCATGGCACCTATGCGTACGGCCTGGCGCATGGCTGGACGCTGGCCGAGCGCGTGCGCGCCGCGAGCGTTGCCGCCGCGATCAAATGCGAAGTGTTTGGCGGCCACCGGGGCGCGCCGACCCTGGCACAATTGGTCGCGCGCCTGGGCGCAGAAATGTCGCCGTGCTAACCCAGCAGCCGCGCGAGCTCTTCGCGGCAGTGGTCGACGAACAGTTGCACCGGCTTGGTCAGCGGCGCGCGACGCAGCCAGACTGCCGATAGCCCTGAGCCGGTCACCGTCTCTGCCAACGGTACACACACCACCTTCTGGCCATCGTAGGTGTATTCGGTAAACGGCTTGGTCACCAGGATCGAAAACCCGAACCCCCTGCCCACCATGCCCCGCACCATCTCGATCGACGGCGAGCTGAACACGATATTGGGCGTCAGCCCGCGCTCTTCAAAGATGCTCACGAAGTAGGTGCGGCTCGGCAGCACATCCAGCAAGATCATGGGCTCCAGCACCAGGTCCGCCAGCGACACCCTGGCCTGCTGCGCAAAACGGTGATCCGCCGGCAGTAAGGCATACGGCTGTTGCGGCGGCATCAGCGGCGTGGTTTCAATCGTGCCGCCCAGGTCATGCTCGAACAGCATCGCCACATCGATACTGCCCGCCGTCAGCGCCTGCACCAGTTCTTGCTGCTCGCCATCACGAATACGGATTTCCACGCCCGGCCACAGCGCCTTGAAGCCCGCAATCAAGCGCGGCAGGTACAACGGCGCCACCGTTTCGAAGCAGCCAATATCGATCTGCCCCGCCACCACATCGTTGTCGGCCAAGGCGTTCTGCTCGAACTCATGGGCCACCCGCAACAGCTCCAGCGCCTTGCGATAAAACCGTGCGCCGCTGGGCGTGAGTGAAACGCCCTGAGCGTGATGGCGGATAAACAACTGCACGCCAAAGCTGTCTTCCAGTTGCTTGATCGCGGTGGAGACCGACGGCTGCGCGATATACAGCTTGCGCGAGGCCTCGGCGACGCTGCCGCACTCGGCCGTGGTAACAAAATATCTGAGCTGGCGCAGGTTATAGGCAGCCATCGGGACCTCCGAAAACGTGGGACTTCGCCCCAAACAAGTGCGCGAAAATCGGCTTTTTCACACTGATTCAAGCCCCTGCAACATACCGGAGCAAAAAATCCGGCGAGATACTTTTTTTAAGGTCTATAGCAACAAACTTACTAATTTACCTCCCTGCGCCCATTGCAGATGATCACTCCAACAACAAAGCGTCGCCCACGCGTCGCACAGCGAAGTACGTCAACGTACTCACCTTGCCTTGGAGCTCGTCATGGTTACCACTGCAACATCCTCCGCCCCGCTTATCGAAAAACACACGATTGGATACGTGCCCCCGGAAGATCGCCACGGAAAGGTAAGAGACCTGTTCACCCTGTGGTTCGGCGGCAACATCGCACCGCTGCCCATCGTCACCGGCGCGTTGGGTGTGCAACTGTTCCACTTGAACCTCGTGTGGGGCATCGTCGCCATCCTCGTCGGCCACCTGGTGGGCGGCGTGCTGATGGCGTTGCACTCAGCCCAAGGCCCGCAAATGGGCATCCCGCAAATGATCCAGAGCCGCGCCCAGTTCGGCTCCCTCGGCGCCCTGCTGGTGGTGGTGATTGCCGGCGTCATGTACATCGGTTTCTTCGCCTCCAACATCGTGCTGGCCGGCAAATCCCTGCACGGCGTGGTCGACAGCGTGCCCGTGCCGGTCGGCATCGTCATCGGCGCCATCGGTTCCGGAATCATCGGCATCATCGGCTACCGCTTCATCCACGTGCTCAACCGCATCGGCACCTGGGTGCTCGGCGCCGGCATCGTGCTGGGCTTCGGCTATATCTTCACCCATGTGCAGACCACGGATTTTCTGACCCGCGGCAGCTTCAACATTTCCGGCTGGCTGGCCACCGTGTCCCTCGCGGCGCTGTGGCAAATCGCCTTCGCACCTTACGTGTCGGATTATTCGCGCTACCTGCCGGCCGACGTCCGCGTGGCGTCGACGTTCTGGACCACCTACCTGGGCTCTGTCCTTGGCTCCAGCCTGGCCTTCATCTTCGGCGCCGTCGCCGTGCTCGCCACCCCGGTCGGCATGGACACCATGGACGCCGTCAAACTCGCCACCGGCGCCATCGGCCCACTGATGCTGGTGCTGTTTTTGCTCAGCGTGATCAGCCACAACGCCCTTAACCTCTACGGCGCGGTGCTGTCGATCATCACTTTGGTGCAGACCTTTGCGTATCGCTGGATTCCTACCGCCAAAAGCCGTGCGGTGATCTCGATTCTCGTCCTCGCCGCCTGCGCGATTGCGGCGGTGTTCGCCTCCAAAGACTTTATCGGCCACTTTGTCGACATGGTGCTGGTGTTGCTGGTGGTACTGGTGCCGTGGACGGCGATCAACCTGATCGACTTCTATGCGATTCACAAAGGCAAATACGACATTGCCTCTATCTTCCGTGTGGATGGCGGGATTTACGGCAAGTACAACCCACAGGCGCTGCTGGCGTATGCCATCGGGATTGCAGTGCAGATTCCGTTTATGAATACGCCGCTGTATGTAGGGCCGATTTCCGAACACATCAATGGCGCGGATTTGTCCTGGGTGGTGGGGCTGGTGGTGACGTCGCCGTTGTATTTCTGGTTGGCGAGTCGCGACAGTGCGTATAAGCGACGCATGGAGGGGGGCAAGTTGGTGGGTGGCATTTGAGGTAAAAGGCTGAAGCGTTCTTAGAGTAATGGGTGGAACCATCCCTATCGTGGCTTTGCAGCTGCGGTATGGGTGGTTTTTTTCGTTTGGGCTGCGGTTACGCGCGTGAAGGCTGTGCACGCGCGCACGTGCGTAGCGTTTGATCAGCCTGTTGAGGTGTTATGGCCAACGATGACCCAAGTTCGATTCGAGGGCTGGCTTAGTCTGGCAAAGCTGCTGAAACGTAGCGCGCTGCTTAGTCTGCTTTGGGCCATAAGTTGCCACTCGTGAGGGGTTCTTGCGACATAACAACGGCGACTTGCGCGACAACTTTCCATTTAACCCTAATGGCTCCCGAGCCGAAATGGAGTAGCATTCCACCCAGTAGCTTGGTTTAAACAGATTGTTTTTCGGATCAGGGTCGCATTGTGGAAAAGCTAAAACGCCTTCAAAGCGGAATAGAAGGGCTCGATGCTCTGCTCAAGGGCGGATTGGTCGAGGGTGCTTCATATATTATTCAAGGACGCCCAGGGTCTGGAAAAACGATCCTTGCCAACCAGCTGGGGTTCCATCATGCGAATAATGGGGGCCGGGTTCTGGTCGCCACGCTGCTGGCAGAGTCACATGACCGTCTTTTTCAATTTCTTTCTACGTTGAGCTTTTTTGATTCATCCAAAGTCGGTGCCGAAATTCAATTTGTCAGCGCCTTTGACACGCTGGAAAACGACGGGCTGGATGAAGTAGTCAAGCTGCTTCGGCGTGAGATAAGCCGCCAAAAAGCCACCGTGATGGTAGTAGACGGGCTGCTCAACGCGCGTTCTAAAGCCGATTCGCCCATAGACACGAAAAAATTCATTTCAGAATTGCAAGGGCACGCCGCTTTCGCCGGTTGCACGGTGCTGTTTCTTACCAGCTCCCGACTTGATGACGGAAGCCCTGAGCACACCATGGTAGATGGCGTCATCGAGATGGGCGAAGAGCTGTATGGCACTCGCTCGGCACGTCGCATCCAACTGCGTAAAACCCGCGGCAGTGGAGCAATGACCGGTCTTCATGAGTGCGAAATCACCGACCATGGCTTGGTGGTTTACCCTCGCCTCGAAAGTCTTTACAGCCACCCGTCCGCCCCGGACAGCGCCGACATGACGCGCATTGCCAGTGGCGTCGGATCACTGGACGGCATATTGGGCGGAGGCCTTTACAGTTCCAGTGTGTCTCTGGTCATAGGGCCCTCCGGGATTGGTAAAACGACCCTGGGTCTGAAATTTCTGTCCGAGTCGACGGTGGATATGCCAGGGCTGCATTTTGGCTTCTACGAGAGCCCACAACGGTTGCGGCTCAAAGGCCAGTCACTGGGTATCGATATCAAAGCCATGGAAGACAGCGGCGCGCTGAGCATTGCCTGGCAGCCAACCACCGAAGGCCTGCTGGATGGGCTGGGAGCACGATTGCTGAGCATCGTTGAGGAAAAGGGCATCAAGCGCCTGTTCATCGACAGCCTCAGTGGCATGACGCGCGTCTCGACCAACCCGGCGCGCATTACCGACTTCTTCAGTGCGCTGATGAACGAGTTGCGGTCCAGGGGCGTTACGGTTTTTGCATCCTGGGAAATGCGCGATTTGTTTGGCTCCGAGGTCAGCGCACCCAGTTCCGACCTGTCCAGCATCGTCGATAACCTGATGCTGATGCGGTTCTCTGAGAATCGCGATGAACTAAGCAGGACGTTATCCATTCTTAAGGTACGAGATAGCGCTTATGACCCCTCTCGATTCGAGGTCGTCATCCAAGATCAAAATGTTTTTCTGAGAAAGGCTTCAAGTCATGAACCTTCAGTCGTCACTGAGTCATCACCTGGTTCAATTTCTTAAGCTTTCGAGTGGGTTGAACTAACATGACCACCATTCTGGTCGTCGACGACGAGTATTTGATCGCTGATATTCTCAGCTTCGCGCTGGAGGATGAGGGGTTCATGGTGGTAACGGCCAGCAATGGTCGAAAAGCACTCGAGGTGCTGGACAGAGAACGCCCTGCCCTGATCATCACCGACTTCATGATGCCGGTCATGGACGGCCAGGAGTTCGCCACCGCTGTCCGCGCCCTTCCCGCAGGCAATCATTTACCGATCATTTTGATGAGCGGCGCTCAGGCGCACATTGGCATGCAGCGATCGGACTTGTTTGATGTTGTGCTGCCAAAGCCCTTCAATATCGATTTGATCATTGCCGAAGTCAGGAAGCTGTTGTCCTCTGATCAATCAGTCGTTCTCTGAGTCATGAGGCGGGTGGGTAATTGAACGTATTTGCCCGCCCAGTGGCCTTTAACTGAAGCTGACCCCTCGCACTGCAAGGTTATGAGCGGCGTAGAACCACCCGCGGCGGGCCAGGTGAAGCCTGCCTTGCGTCGACCGGCGCTTGGTCTGAGAACTTCGAACGGACTGTGTCGACACGAGTTGTCAGGTGGCATCCGCCAAGTAGTAAAGGATGTAACCGCAATACGTAAGAGCACCGGCTGCCACCTCTGCCTCAAAGCACTTTTTGAGTGCATCTTCATCAGCAAAACCGTACGCCGACAACTTGTCACCGGCAAAATCAGCAAGTCGCCACACGTCGAAACCATCGATCTCACCGTGGGCCCCAAAGTCGAAGTCCACCGTGCCTGTGGGGAGGCTGACCGCGCAGCCGTAGCCGTGCTTAAAGTAATGAACGCCGCCTTCAAGCTCGCCGTGCTGAGGAATGTCATTTACCACCCAATCCACATTCGTCGCGGGCAGCGGGATGCCAGACCGCTGCATCATGGCCACCGCGACGCCGACACTTGCCTGGTAGTCGCTGATCAAAATGGCGAGTTGATTATTCATACCGTCTCACTGTTATAGATGTCCGTGATGGCCAGGAAAATAGTTGGCCCGTCCGGTAATGTTGGCGCTCGATAGAAACCCCGTGCGTTCAGGGTGTGAACCGCGCCCGCACTGTTCAAGTTTGACTTCACACTCATCAACCATCAGGGCATCTGCAGGTAACAAACCTGTTCAATTAGCTCGACGAGCATTTTCACCCATCACGGCACTTCCATTTGCCCTGATCGATACCGGCAATCATCAGGCCGCGCTGAAGACTCTCTTCAAGAAGCTCCATGCGCAGCGCCTTGATAGAGGATTCAAAGCGCCCGCACGCTTGTATCAGATCGGCCTGTCCACAACCCGTGCATTCCAGAGGGCCCGATAGCGCTCGCGCCAACCCGGGCTGCCTTGATCCAGCCACGCCACTGTCGCCTCGATCGTATCCGCGCTGATGACAAAGTGATTGATATGCTCGGCAATCCGCTCCTGCGACAGGTGCAGCATGTCCAGGTAGGCATTGAAGCTGTCCGCCAACACCACATACTCATCGCCTTGCTGGCGACGCCCCGTCCATGCGGGTAAACCCGCGACCATCGCGCCCACGTCCTGACGACCCTCGCGCAGGTCAAGCAGCAACAGGCTCGCACCGCCATCGCGGCCGATCGGCAACACCCCCGTAGTGGGGAAGTCAGGTTGCTTGCGCAGTTGCTCCAGTTCATAAGGGTTGGATTCATAGCCTTCGCCGGGCTGCAGCCCATACAGCGAAAAGCTCAGCAACTCATTATCGCCATTACTCATGGTGGCCAGCACGTCGTAATCCACGGTGCCGCCGTTGCACACCTTGAGAAACTGCCGGTAATCGTCCGGCAGGCGGGCACCGAGCAGCGCCTCCAGTTGCGAGATGGCCTGCTCGGAGGCGCCTTCGCGGGTGTCGTCGAGCATCAATCCACGGTAGTCAGTCATTAAGCGCTCGCAGAACCTTAGTAAAAATCATAATAAAGTGCCCATTCACCGGTTTCGATGTGCTTCCAGAACATCAGGCTCCCGCTGTGGACCACGTTCAGATTGATCTTTGCGTCGGACGAAATCTGGAACACAAACTCGAAGCCTTCACCCGGATCAACCCCCGACTGGCAGAACGAGGGGTAACCGCCGATCTTGTGTTCGTAGCTGTGAGTGACCAGGTCGTAATAGCTGGGTATCTCGCCCGCGCGCTCCAGCGTAAGTATGGCTTGCTCAAGGTCGGCCGGCACACCGCCGCCATCCCACAGTGGAAAATCTTCCGGCACCGCTTGCGCTTTGAGCGGGAAGGGTTTGAGAAACGAACCGTCCACCGGCAGCGCCTTGCGAACCAATACATCATCCGCCGCATATTCGCGGACAACCCAGTTGTTCCCCATCGGCTCAAAGGGCTCGGGAAGCGGATTTGAAATAAACACCGTCAGCACACGAACCCCTTCCAGCAGCGGGCTGCTGAAGGACATGGCGGGCAGAAAAAATTGCGCATAGGGAAGCAATGGCTGCCCCGCCTGACTAGTCGGCACGCCTTCATCAGGCCGGAACACAAAGACATTGCCCAGCCAGCTTTCTTCATCGGTGCCAGAGGGACGAAAGCCGCCAGCAACGAACTTCACTGCAGGGCGGGCCAGGCGTTGCTTGATCAGTTGAATGTCCATGGCGATGTAAACCTTCCTTTTTGCGACTCACCTGACAGGTTGGGTTTTGGCGATAGCTGCCGTTCGCGGCTGGTAGCTACCGGCTAGAGGCAGACGTTGCTACACAGCCAGATCTCAATTATTTACCAAGCGATATAGCGCGTGAACATGGGGTCTCGCCAGCCCTGCACGATGACTTAATCCTGTTCAGAAATGCCCTATCGGTAGCCGGCTTGAGTTAATCAGGCAGGAGCCCCGCGACTTCTGCTGCCAGGGTCGAATAGCTAGCCTGAAAACGCCCCGTCAGAAGCCTGCGCACTGGCGCTCTCGTTGAAAAGCCCAAGGATGAAATCGCGTATATGCACGATGCGCGGATTGCGCATCGAGGCCTTGTTCCACACCAGGTACAGATTGTTGGTGGGCGCGGTCTTCTCCGGGGTGATCGAAACCAGTCGTCCCGACTCCCGCGCCTCGTTGCATTGGTAGTCAGGCAGCACGCTCCAGCCATGTCCCTTGATGACCAGGTCCTGGATGATGCGAAGATCCGGGACGGTCAGCGCCGCCTGCAGCGTAGGGGCAAACTGGAACATGGCTGTCCACACCGGCCGGATCAACGGCAGGTCCTCGTCATACGCGATGAGCGGAACACTCGCCAATTGTTCCGCGGTCGGGCGTTTGCCAAGCACGCTGGCAATCTGCGGCGCGAGCACCAGCAGAAACCGCTCGGTGAGCAGCCTGGCGAATCCGTGCGAATGCTCATCTGGCATGGAAGCGGTGATCGCCAGGTCGGCCGTCGAGGCATGAAGCAGGCTGTAGATGCGCTCCCGGTTGCCGGTGTGCAGGCGGATCCGGAAACCTTGAGCCATCAATGGCGCCAGCCCCGCAGCGACCTTCGCATTGATGAAGTCGGAGGGCCCGGCGATATGCACGGTGCCGCCTCCCTCGCTCCCCAGGCGGTAGGAGGCCAACCGCATTTGCAGGCCGTCGAGCATCGGCCCGATCGCGCGCGCCAATTCATCGGCCGCCTCTGTCGCTGTGACGCCTCGGGCGCGCCGCACGAACAGGGGCTTGCCGACAAACGCCTCCAGTGCCTGGATGTGCTGGGATGCCGCCGGCTGAGTAATACCCAGCGCCTCTGCAGCGCGGGTAAACGACTGCAGCCGATAGGCCTCAATGAACGTACGAAGGTGATCCAGATGGCTCATGAGGTCATCGCGTCCTGGCTGTCACGCTCTCACGACAGAGAATAGCGTCGACTCTAGCCATAAAAATATTTATCCGAAGGCCAAAGAATAATAATTTTTTCAATTTCAAGCAATTCTCTAGGATTTCGTATCCGTCGGACCTGCTCCGACCACCTGCCGTTCGAGAGATACGTCATGCCATTTGTTGTTTACATCTTTTCACTCAGCGCATTCGCACTGGGCCTTGCAGAATTCGTCCCCATCGGCCTGACTGACGTCATGGCCCACAACCTGAATATCGATGTCAATCAGGTCGGTAGCGCTGTGACCGCCTATGCACTGGGTGCAACTTTCGCCGCCCCGTTCCTGACGGCGCTGACAGCAGGGTGGTCGCGAAAGCGGGTCATGCTGATGACTGCGCTGGTCTTCACCGTCGGTAGCGTGGCTGCTGCCTTTGCGACGAACCTTTCTACCCTGCTGATTGCGCGCTTTGTGGCAGGCATGGGGCACGGCCTGTTCCTGGCGGTGGCTTCCAGCACGGCGGCGCGCCTTGCCGGTCCGAAGAAGGCAGGCAGCGCGGTGGCGGTGGTGTTTGGCGGCTTCACCCTTGCCATGGCGATAGGTGTACCCGTCAGCACGTACCTGGGTGGCGTGATCTCCTGGCGCCCGGTGCTTGGCGCAATCGGGGCATTCGGGGCATTGGGCTTCCTTGGGCTGCTGCTGGGCATGAAGGAGCCAACGGAGGCTCAGGGTCGGGAAGGTGCCGGCGACGTGGGTCAAGCCTTTAAAGCGATCTTTAACCCAGTTCTGCTGTTCGCGGCCCTTGTGACCGTACTCGGCTATGCTGGCTCGTTCACTGCCTATACCTACATCGCCCCGTTACTCACCCAAGTGACACAGGTCAGCAGCCACACCGTCGGCGTTTTCATGCTCGTCTATGGCGTGCTCGCCGCAACCGGCAACGTGATTGGTGGCGCACTGAGCGATCGGTTCGGGGTAAACCGCACAAGCGTAGCCTTGATCGCCGGCATTGCGTTGATCACTTTGGGGATGTGGGGTTTCGCGTCCTCGACGATTGCGATGGGCATCCTTGTCGGGCTGCTAGGCATGTTTACCTTCGCCGCAGTGCCGGCCCTGCAAGCCCGCCTGATCGGCGTTGCCGAGTTGCATGCGCCGCACGCCCACGGTGTAGCCGCCGGGCTGAACATCGCGGGGTTCAACTGCGGTATCGCGCTGGGCTCGTGGGTAGGCGGCGCGACGCTCGCCACGCTGGGTATTTCGTACACCGGCCTCGCGGGCGCATTGGTTTCGGCCCTGGGCCTCGTGGTGCTGCTCTTGCAATTGGCACGTCGTAGAGGCGGCAAGTATCGCGAAACGGTGTGTAAAGACCTCCCGGCGTCACCAGGATGACGAGAGAGTAGCCATATCGAAGCAGGCGCAGCGTCGCGTGCTGTTGCAGCACAGTTGGCGCCAATCGTAATGACTGGAAGGTAACGATCATGACAAGCCTCACCCACAACGCTCCCGAGCGCATCACTGTCCGAATTCCGACCGCGTCGGGTGACGAGATCGAGGCGTGGGTCTACCTGCCAGGAGGCACTGGCCCTCATCCCGTGGTGGTAATGGCCCACGGCATCGGCGCGATCAAGGCATGCGGGCTGGCCCCGTTCGCCGAGCGTTTTCGCGAGGAGGGATTCGTCGCCATCGCCTTCGACTACCGCAACTTCGGTGGCTCCGATGGGCAGCCGCGGGAAGTACTCTCTGTTCCGCGCCAGCGCGAGGATTATGCAACGGTCATCGGCTGGGCCGCCGACCAGCCCTACATCGATCCGCGCAAGGTCATTATCTGGGGCACTTCGTTTGCCGGTATGCATGTCGTCGAACTGGCTGCTTCGGACACTCGCCTGGCAGGTGCAATCACTCAGGCGCCACTCACGGACGGCTTGGCCGCAGCAGTCATGGCCCCGCCCAAACTCGGCGTTCGACTGTTCGGGTTGGCGCTGCTCGATGTACTCGGCGCCCTGGTGGGCCGCCAGCCGATCTACATTCCCGGTCACGGCAAACCCGGGGAACTGTCCATCGGTGCCACACCTGACGGCGTGTTCGGGGAAAGGCTCATGACGCCGAAGGATGGGACGCCATGGCATAACCGGGTGGCCGCGCGGTCATTGCTGAGTTTCTCGTGGCGCCGCCCCGTGCGCCGCGCCGCATCAGTTCGCGTTCCCTTCCTGCTCGTCGTTCCGGAGTCAGACTCGATCGCGCCAGTGCCGGCTGCGCTCAAGGTTGCACGCAAGGCGCCACGGGCTGAATTGTTCCGCAGCGCTGGTGGTCACTATGACGTCTACGAAGGCGGGGCAGGTTTCGCCGACGTGTTACGCACGCAGGTCGAGTTTCTCCATCGACACTTCGGGGCAACAGTCGAAAAAAAACATGTTTGAGGCACGTTCCGGACAGGCAGTCGGTGCTGTCGAAAGAGAAGAGTAGGGTCAGACCACTATGTTGATAGGCATAGTGTTAAAGGGGGTCTTGTTAAAGGGGGTCTGACCCCGTTTTATTCGTCTCCGCCGTTTCTTCTGCCATAGTCCTACCGTGAATAGTTATATGGGGTTGAACTCAAACTTTAGACCAAGTGGATCGCTCCGGTTTTGAGCTCACTTGAACCCGGCTGCTTTTGTCCGCCGTTGGCCGAGAGTGGACGTTTACGGATGACTTGAAGCCGTTTGGAAGCAAGGTACTATTCAATAGCTCCTTGCTCCCAGCTCCAAGATGAAACGGGTGAAGACTGAGGGCCAGCCATGTAAGAAACTCGCTAACTCCGCTGGTCCCATCTCCAGACGGTGGCGCATCCGGTGGTAGCGCGGGAAATAGCGTATCCAGTACCAGTAGGTCTTCTCGGTGGGAATGTAGTGATTCGCCCCAATAACGTTACGAAACTGCTCTCGCAGGCGTGTCTTGTCTATATCGAATTCATGCTGTATTTTTGATTGCACAAAAAAAGTTAAACGAATACAGGTTGTATGCAGCAGCAACAAGATAACCAATTGTTTTATAGAGAGAATTTAAGTACTGAATTGACCGAGCGAGGTATTGTTATGAAGAAGTCACTAACATGCAATCATAAAGCCGCCTACCAACTCAACCGTTATATTCCAGAGGAATCGTGCCTCCCAATAGTTGCATTCTATTCAATACAATAGGCATGACTGATCAATAAGAGTAAAAAGATGAGTGTATTTGAAAGCTTCAAGTTGTTAAAAGCGGACATGATTGCAAACGGTTGGGCTATAGAAGGTTTCCCTTTCAATTACAAAGGCCTTGACTACATCGTCTTAGCAAAATTGTACGAGAAAGGAGAAATAAAGCCGAAATACGCCCTGCTAAAAATAGAGATATTGAAGAGTCAAAATATTAATGAACGACTGATTTCAGCTGTTAACGCAAATGGTTTTCTTATTGAACCGAAACTATTGAGAGAGTTTTTTAATATAAAGTATGGTGAAAACCTTGGAGATATATTGAGTCAGTTTAATGAATACTTTGCTCAATTTATTCCAACTCAAATAACTTTAGGTAAACCACCACGGATTGAGGAAGCAATGATTGCATCCCTATCAAAGAGTGATAGCCAAGATCCTAAAAAGCGCTACTGTTATGGTGTTAGGAGAAATCAAGATGGGCGAGCAAGAACACCGTTCAATGACAATAAAACTAGACTTCTAAGACCTACTTTATACCAAGAGTTCAGTGCAGATCAATCAATAAGCTTTTGCTACTCAATCGACACTAATGATCACAAGTCTGATGCAGTAATAATTCAGAATTTTTCTAATAGATGATTTCCAGATTTTGAATATAACAAAGCCATCAAGAGCGGACGCAAAAGCTTGGCTTGCGCTCCTTCGTCGCTAATTTTAGCCAAGCCTTTTTCGCAACTTATGGCGGCGTTAGGCTCTCAGGGCAACCAGAACACCCGTAAATTTTTCCCATGCATATTAAATTGATGAGAACAATTCGTCTCATAGCACTAGAGCGGAAATAGGGGTCAGACTACCATTATTGAAAACGTGGTCTGACCCCTATTCTCGCTCAGGATGTCGCGGATATGTTTTGTGATGGAGACGCGGGGGTTTGATGTGCCTGCTGTGGCTTGATGAAAGGTGAGTTGTGAGAAAACCCGCTTCGGCGGGTTTTCTGGCTTTCGGCGGTCGGTTCAAGCCCACCTTTTTTGTGGCGAGCGGGCTTGCCCCGCGTTGGGTTGCGCAGCAGCCCCAGAAACAGCCACTAAAATTTGCCTGGCGTACCGCGTTTGTTTTGACTGGGGCTGCTTCGCAGCCCAACGCGGGGCAAGCCCGCTCGCCACAAAAAGCCCGCGCGCGGCATTGAATGGGCCGGCGTACTGCAACAAGGCAGCTCGCCACAATCCGTGTCAGACCCTTGATGTTTCTTTATGATGTGGCCTTTCGCTTAACGTCCCAGGAAATACCCATGCCCGCCCTCACCTTCCGTAACGCCCTCCCCGCCGATGCCGCGCGCTGCTTTGAAATCGAAATCAGCGCTTACGAAGGCGATGAGGCCGCGACCCTGGAGAAAATCGCTACGCGCATTGCGCAGTACCCCGAAGGCTTTTTGATTCTGGAAGCAGATGGCGAGGTGGTGGGTTTTATCAACTCTGGCTGCGCCCATCAGGTGGTGATGTCGGACGAGGCGTTCAAGGAGTTGGTGGGGCATTCGGCCGAGGCGCCGAATGTGGTGATCATGTCAGTGGTGGTTGACCCGGCGCAGCAGGGCAAGGGCTATTCCAAGCGGTTGATGACCGAGTTTGTGCAACGCATGCAGGCCATGGGCAAGCAGACGATTCACTTGATGTGCAAGGAGCAGCATGTGCCGTTGTACACGCGCATGGGTTACAGCTATGTGCAGCCTTCGCCTTCTGACCATGGCGGGATGGCGTGGCATGAGATGGTGATGGCTTTATAATTGCCGCCATATACCTCACCCAGCGTCTCATTGGCTCGCCGAATTAACTCGGATCAGCCCCTTACTTATCCGCTCTCTCGACGCGACCCTTGGGCCGAACGTCAATCCCGAACAAAAGACTCAACCACTCTCAGCAACCCGTATTTTTGACCCGGGGAAGGAACCTCCACGTGACCAGCGCAAGACCGCTCACCTTTCAACAAGCTCTTAAAAAGAATCTCAAGCGCATGCTGACGTTCTGGGCACCGCTCAGCGTTATCTTTACCGGGCTTGGCGCGCTGTTGGGGTTTTATACGCTATCGACCTACGCGACTGCGGTTGGGCGCCCCGACTTAATCGCGGCTGCATTGGAGGCAAAATCAGCCTTGGTCCCCTGGCTTGCCACTGTCATAGGAATGCTCGCCGCGTACATGCTGATCCTGTTGTCGACGACGGTGTTATTCGGGCTTACGGTATCTATGTTCAATGACGCCCCGCCCCTGCAGCCCAAGCTAACTGGCGTCATTTTGGTGCCTGCGCTGGTGGGTATTCTCGGTTTTCTATGGCTGAATTTCCAAGAGCCGCTGCTGAGTAATTGTTGGAAAGGTATTTGGGCATTGGCGTGGCTGCTCTTCGCCCTGTTTTGGACGTTGTTAATGCCCTCGTTCAGGAATGCGGTTTGCACCTGCGCAGACAACGCCGGGCCGGGCAATTCAACGAGCTGGCCGCTACGGTTCTGGTTCATGCTGATGGTTACGCTGCTGCTCGCCAGCACAGTGATATCCGCCGTATTCCCCACGCTTCTGATCATCAAGGCGTATATCGGGAAAGACACGCCAGAGGCTGTCAATCGGTTGATGACGATCTCAATGTTCGCCGCCTGCGTCGCCTTACTGCCTGTAATCATTTTCTATGTCAGTAAAGCTGATCTGTTCAATCGCATCGCGTTTAGCGTAATAGCAACAGTGGGTATCGGCTTGATCGTTATTATCATGTCGCCGGGAAGCCCTGCTGCAATTGTTTACTCGGCAGCGCTAGTCATGAAAGTTCGAGACCCTGAGCCAGCCAATTTCATGCTGACGAAAACCTATGCCAAGGAGGACTTTGATCGGACGGTCTGGGGCAGTGTCGAAAAGCGGCGCGGCCAACCCGTGGTGTCGGCCTTCCCGTTATTTTCGTTCGGCGACGTGCTGTTGTTGTGTCCAACCAGCCTGATTACCAAGCAACGCCAGGATTGGCCGCAAGATTCGGTTTACTGCGTACTCACCCAAAGTAGTAACGCCATTCGCGTCCCCAAGCGAGCAACTCAGGCAGCGGCCCCGGCCATCAAGCAGATAAAAAAAACGCCTAAAAGCCCAGCTAAGTGTTCATTGGCAGGCGCGCCCACTGGAGCTCAGCACGATGCAACCGCCACTTGTTGAAATCAGCGACCAACCCAACCCCGACGCCGAGCGCCTGCTCGGCAACGGTCTCGCCGCGTTCAATGAAGCCATCACCGGTGCCAACGACCGCCAGCCACTGACGGTGCTGGTCAGGGATCCGGGCACTCGGCAGATCCTCGGCGGCATCACCGGCAAAACCTCTTTGGGCATGGCCTTCCTTGACCTGTTCCACTTGCCCGATGCCCTGCGCGGCTCGGGCCTGGGCAGCCAATTGCTGCAAGCCTTCGAAGACGAAGCCCGGCGCCGGGGTTGCTTGAGCGCGGTGCTGTATACCCTCAGTTTTCAGGCACCGGCGTTTTACCAGAAGCAGGGGTGGGTGCGGTTTGGTGAGGTGCCGTGCTTGCCTGCGGGCAGCAGCCGGGTGTTTTTGTCTAAGGCGCTTTGAGGGTTTGCCAGTCGAGGCCGGCAAAGTGTTGCGTGAATTCGAATAGCTCGCGGTCGATGACTTCGGCATGCCCATGCACCCCGCTATCCGCCAGGCTGTACGCATCATCAAAATACCCGCACGCCTGCAGGGTGCCGGGTAAGTCGTAGCCTGACCGGGTCCATAGACGGTAGATGCCCTCGGCCAGGCGTCGCCCGAAGGTGGGGTCACCAAGAAGTCGGCTGTGCGCAACCGACAGCACATAAGGCAGCATTTCGTCTTCGGCCATGGCCGGCGTGGCGACTTGCAATAGCTGCCACATGACCTCCTCGCGACTCGACCTGCTCATGAGCGCGAGTTCTATCAGCGCATAGGGAGGATGCTGCAGTGTCGCCAGTGTCGTATCCGCCCATTGAATGACCGCGGCCACATCGATAACGCCGACGTCCAAGGCGCACCTGAGGTAGGCGACGGTTAGACCAAAGGCTGCTCCATCCTCGCTCATCATTCACCCGCCGGCGCTCAGGGTTTTGCCAAACAACCGGTTCTCGTGGGTTTCGCCCTGGAACGTATAGGTCGGCGAGCCCAGCAGTTCGTAGCCGCGGCGCGGGTAAAAACCCAGTGCCCGTTCATTGCCGACCCACACCGTGGCCCACAACAGTGAAGCCCCGGCCAGCGCTGCGTGTTGCTCGGCCGCTTGCAGCAGTTGGTAGCCGATACCCCGGCCGGTAAAGCGCTCCTGGATGTACAGGCGTTGTAGCTCGGCAACGTTGGAGGATGGAAGCATTGCGTGCCCGGCGCGCAGTTTGATTTGAGCAAAACCGACGAGGTGGCCGTTGGTTTCTGCCACCACCAGAGCGCTGCCGGGTTCGGTCATCAGCCGCGAGATGGTAGCCGGCGCAAAGGCTTGCAGCGCTTCGGTGGCGATGGCGCTGCGAATGCCTTGGGTAGCGTAGGTGTCGAGAAATACCTGCATGCCCAGCACGCCGATGCATAAGGCATCCTGGGGGCTGGCGGCGCGAATCTGGATGGACGAAGACGATGTCATGTGCGGCTCTAGGGCTGAAAACGGCGTGAGCAGGGTTTTTAGCATAAATGGACCTTGGCCGGCGTATTCCACCCGCAAGCCGCTCCCATTTTGCGCACAAGGGTTTTGAGGCTGAACTGTCGGGTGGAGTACTCGACGGCTGGCACCTGCCAGCCGGCTACACCTACCAACACACTCGCGATGCCGACGGCTGCGTGTAGAGCTCAGTGTTGCTGACGGCCCTGGCGGTCTGTGTAATGATCGCCCTTCGTTCCTCAAGGGATGGAGCCACCGCCATGTCGCTGAACACCTCCGCTGACCCCGCACAAGCGCCGCGCTTCTGGCGTGATGAGCGTTTGCCGTTCATCGAAGCGCGGACCATCGCCGATGGGCGCAAGGTCACTTATACCCGTCACGCCCACGAGCATTTTTCCATCGGTGCGATCACCACCGGGCGCAGTTATTACCACTACGGCGCGCAGACGTTTGAGATCAGCGCCGGCACGGTGGTGTTGATGAACCCCGGCGATGTGCATGCGTGCAATCCGATCTACGACCAGCCTTGGTCGTATCACATGATTTACCTCGACACGCCTTGGCTGACCGACCTGCAATACCAGCTGGGATTCAGTACCGATCAGGGTTATCGGCCGTTCAACACGCCTTACACCCGCGATCCGGTACTGTTCAACGGTTTGATCGAGCTGTACGCAATGCTGCTGGATGAGCACGCCGAACTGCTGCAAAAACAGAGCGCGCTGGTGAGTTTTTTCACCGAGGTGCAACAGCGTCTGAACCCTTCATTGACGCCAGTGCGGGAGGTCAACCACAAGCTGGAGCGGGCCGCCGAGTACATCCGCGCGCACTGCACCGAGGCGTTGAAGCTCGAGGAGATTTGCCTGGCGGCCGAGCTGTCGCCGTCGTATCTGATCCGTGCGTTCAAGCAGTATTACGGGCTGACGCCGCATGCCTTTCTGGTCAACCGGCGTATCCAGTTTGCCCGAACGCAATTGCGCAACGGCGAGTTGATCGCTGACGTGGCGCTGGCGGCAGGGTTTGCCGACCAGGCGCATTTTCAGCGCGCGTTCAAACAGCATTTCGCCGCTACGCCGGGGCAGTACCGCGACTTGCTCAAGCCATCAGCAAATAACCCACACTGGCCACCAGCAACGCGGCCATTGAGCGGTTGAACAGGCGTACGCCTTGCGGGTTGCTCAGGTAGCGTCGCAAGAACGTCCCGGCGTATGCCCAGCACGCCACCGACAGGTAGCAGATCACCAGGTAGAGCGCCGCAAACAGCCACACTTGGCCCGCATCGCCGTCCGCCACAAACAACCCCATCCCTGCCACACAGGCCAGCCAGGCTTTGGGGTTGAGCCATTGCATGATCGCGCCGTAAAGCATCGACGGCGCGGTGGCGGTGCCATCAGCGTCGAGCCGGCCATCGTCCACCGCCAGCTTCCAGGCCATGTACAGCAAAAACGCGACACCGCCCCACTGGATCAACTGGGTCAGGATCGGCCAGCGCACCAACACTTCATGCAGGCCCAGGCCGATCAGCACCAGCAGCAAGGTGAAGCCGACGGCGGCGCCAAACACGTGTTTCTGGCTGGCGGCAAAGCCGAAGCGCGCGCCGGCGCTGAGCGCGACCACGTTGACGGGGCCCGGTGTGATGGAGGTGGCCAGGGCGAAGGCGGCCATGGAGAGGATCAAGCTCATTGCGATTCCTTTTTGTTGTGTCAAGCGAAGATGGCACCACGGTAAAGCGCTGAACGTGCGTGGTATTGAAGAAAATCACCCTGAGCACTTAGACGGTTTTATTCCATTGATATAACTGCATTTTTTTCTCTCATTCGGTGAGTTTCGATAGACAAAAATGCATATTTTCAACACCGAGGCCAATGCTAGAGTTCAGCGCCTTCTCACTGCAAAAAAGGATTCGCCATGTCACGTCGCCTGCTGGCAGTTGCCTGCCTGATGCTGTCTTTCTCTGCGGTCCACGCTGCCGAACGCTGGGAAACCCTGCCGCCCACCCCAGCACCGGTGGCCGGTGCCAAAACCGGTTACGCCGCCGTCAATGGCATCAAGGTCTATTACACACGCACCGGCCACGGCTCGCCGGTGGTGTTGCTGCACGGTGGCTTGTCCAATTCGGATTACTGGGGCAACCAGGTCAAGGCCCTGGCGGCCAAGCACACGGTGATCAGTATCGACAGCCGTGGCCACGGGCGCAGTTCGCGGGATGACAAACCCTACGGCTACGACTTGATGGCGGATGATGTAGTGGCTGTGCTCGACAGCCTGAAAATCCCGCGTGCCGATATCGTCGGCTGGAGCGACGGCGCGATCATCGGCATTGACCTGGCGCTGCGCCACCCGGACCGCATCGGCAAAGTGTTCGCCTTCGCCGCCAACACCCAGACGTCCGGCGTCAAAGACGCGGTCGAGAAAAACCCGACCTTCGCCGCCTTCATCGAACGCGCTGGCAAGGAGTACGCCAAGCTGTCGCCGACGCCCAAAGAGTACGACGCGTTTGTTGAGCAGATCAGCCATATGTGGGCCAGCCAACCGAACTGGACCGACGCGCAACTGGCGAGCATCAAGACCCCGATTCTGGTGGTGGACGGCGACCATGACGAAGCGATCAAGCGCGAACACACCGAGTACATCGCCGCGACCATTCCGGGTGCCGGCCTGCTGATTCTGCCGAACACCAGCCACTTCGCCTTCCTGCAAGACCCGGCGTTGTTCAATGCCGCACTGTTGGACTTCCTCGACAGCAAATAGACCCTGTACCCTGTCGGCGCGCACCGGTTGCGCGCCCACAGTTTCCAGCCACGTCAGGACGCCAATGCCCAACCCCATTCCTCGCCGGCGCGATGCCGCCGTCACCCGCGAAGCCATCGTGTCGTCTGCGCGCGAGGCGTTTGCCCGATCAGGCTACGATGACACCGGGCTGGGAGAAATCGCCGCAGGCGCGGGGGTGACCGTAATGCTGGTCAACCGCTACTTCGTCTCCAAGGAGCAGCTGTATGCCGAGGTGATCGCCGAAGCGCTGGCCAGCCCGCGCGCCCTGACGCAAGGCAACCTCAGCGCGGCAACCCTCGGCCGCACCCTCGCCACCGCGTTGGTCAGCATCACCGAAGCGGGCAGCACGCCGCTGGATGGCTTCCTGATCATGCTGCACTCGGCGTCGAGCAAGCGCGCGACGGCGATTGGCCGCGAGCACGTCGAAAAAGGCCACCAGGCGACCATGGCCGCCGCGCTCCAGGGCGCGCATCGCGAAGAGCGCGCAGCGCTGGTGATGGCGCTGGCGTCAGGCTTTCAAGTGATGCGCCAGATGCTCGAACTGTCGGCGCTGGCCAAGGCCGACCCGCAGGTGTTGATCGACTTGCTGACGCCGTTGTTTCAGCAACTGGTGGACGGCTGAACCTGGCTACTTCACGAACAATTCCCGGTCCCGCGCCTTCACATGGCCGGGGCGATGGCAGGCATCGAACCAGGGTTTCTCCCCGCAGCCGGCGGTTTGGCCAGGCGCAAGGCGTGCAGCGCGCCGGGCTGGCCGGCATTGACGCGAAAGTGGAAGTGATCGAATAGGCGCAACGCCTGGATGGCATGCACCACGGCGATCTTGGGCGTCACGCACTTTGCCGTTGATCTGGCTGAGGAACACGATGGAATACAACACCGAACTGCTGGTTTGCCCGATGCTGGTGGCGATAGGGTTCAGGGACAGCGCGCCGTCGGCGTGGTGCGCAAAGCACAGTGAGACTTTTGAGCCGGGCTGATCGCGCACCTCCCAGCACTGCGGTGAAAGCGGATGCTTGCGCAAGGTCGCGGGCGCGGTCCGGTAGGCGTCGAATACCCCGGCACACTTGCCGGCCACGTTTTCATCGTCGAACAGCAGCACGTTGTTGGCCTGAATATACAGGCCGCGCAGGGCGAAACTGGTGGAGCCGCCGAGCACACGTATGGCCTTGCCCGCGCGCCGCACAATCAGCACTTTGTTGTGCTGCTGGCTGGAAAAATGCAGGCGCTTGACCTGCGCCCCAGTGGTTGGCGCCGGGGCAGCGCACTTCGATGCTGAAGCCCACGAAGGCGGGCGGCGCCAGGTCTTGCGCGAGGTCGAACGCCAGCAGCGCAGCGCCCTCGCCGCGGTACAGCTTGAAGGTCAGCCCCTGGGAGCTGGTCTTGCTTTCAAAGTCGGTGATTATGGCGTGTCTCCTCTCAAGGAAGACCTCCGTACACCGGACGGGGCGTTAACCCGCTCACCACTGGGAAGCGTTCTTGTAAAGTCCAGCGGCTACGCCGCATCAAGCCACCGGCGCTTGCGTAACGATGTCTTCCAGGCCCAGCACCCGGCCATCCTCAGACACGATCTCGACCTTGCGCAGTGGCTTGAGCGAACGCGCATCCAGCACGCGCGCACTGACATGCTCAGGCTCAGTGTGCGCCTCGCCCCATTGAGCCAGCGTGACCAGCACCGGCATCAGCGCGCGGCCCTTGTCGGTCAGTTGGTATTCATTGCGCGCGCCGACCTCACTGGTGTGCAGCAGACCTTGCTCGACCATGTCTTTAAGGCGGGTGGCGAGGATGTTTTTCGCTACGCCCAGGTGTTTCTGAAAATCGCCGAAGCGTGTCACCCCGGCAAACGCGTCTCGGATGATCAACAGCGTCCACCAATCCCCCACCACATCCAACGCACGGGCGACCGGGCAGCCGTCGCCTTCCAGGCATTTGCGTTTCATCGTCGGGCCTCCAGCAATCAGAAATATTCGGTTGCATTATAGGACCAACAGGCTCAGGATAAAAAAGGTTTCATTATTAAACCTAATTTATCGCGGGAGCTGATCATGGATATTCGTGGAAAAGTGGTGTTGGTCACCGGCGCCAACCGTGGCCTGGGCAAAGCCTTTGTGACTGCGCTGTTGGCAGCGGGCGCGGCCAAGGTGTATGCAGCGGCGCGCGACCCGGCCAGCGTGAACATTCCCGGCAGCACGCCGATTGCCCTGGACATCACCGACCCGGCCAGCGTGCAGCGCGCCGCCGAGCAGTGCACTGACGTCAGCGTGTTGATCAACAACGCGGGCTTTCTGAAGTACGGCTCGTTGCTCGCCGACGACAGTGTCGAGAACCTGCAGCAGCACTTTGAAGTGAACACCTTCGGCACCCTGCGCCTGAGCCGCGCATTTGCGCCAATCCTGGCCAAGCAAGGCGGCGGCGCGCTGATCAATATCCTCTCGGTATTGAGCTGGCTGAGCCCGCCCGGCTCCGGCGGCTACAGCACGTCGAAATCCGCCCAGTGGGGCCTGACCAACGGCCTGCGCGGTGAACTGCGCGAGCAAAATACTCTGGTGATCGGCGTGCACCCGGCCTATATCGACACCGACATGGTGGCCGATGTCCAGGCACCGAAAAGCACGCCCCAGGAAGTGGTCGCGATCACCTTGCAAGCCCTGAGCGAAGACCGTGAAGAAGCATTGATCACTGACATGACCCACGCGGTGAAAGCTTCGTTGTCCACCGCCAGCCCGGTCTACCTCACCCGTTGATCAACGAAAAGTGCGCGCCCACGCCGGCGCGCACGCCCTCGCCCACCGCCAGCGCCACGGAGCCGGCGGCAAGCGAGGTATCGCCACAGGCAAACACACCGGTCACGGAGGTCTGGCGCGTTTCATGGGTGTGCACATAGGCGCCCGTGGGGCCGTCGACCAGTTCACACCCCAATTGCGCAGCCAACGGGCTGATGCGGGTGCGCGACAGGGTGAAGACACCGTCCAGCGCAATGACGCGGCCATCTGCCAATTCAAGGTCGGCGCGTTCGCCGCTGATGCGCGTGACGGTTGTGCTTTCCACTGAAACTCCCCGTCGATCCAACTGCGCCTGCTGTTCGGCATCCGGCGTGAACACGCCATTGGTGAACAAGGTGGTGGTGCCCCAGTCGGGCAGCATCAGCGCGTGATGCATCGCCAGCGCGGAGGTGGCCAATACGCCGATGCGGCCTTGGTCGAGTTCATAGCCGTGGCAGTAAGGGCAATGAAACACGCGTGTGCCCCAGCGTTCCTGCAGGCCTTCGATGGCGGGTAATTCGTCGACCACACCGGTGGCGAGGATCAGGCGTCTGGCCTTGAACTCGCCATTGCACTGGGTGCGCACACTGAAACCGCCCTGCTGCACGACGGCCGTGATCACGCTGTCCTGCACCCAGGTTACTGTCGGGTACTCCATCAGTTGGCTGCGACCCTCGGCTGCGATGACATTGGGTGACTGGCCGTCCTGACCGAGAAAACCATGGGAGGTGGCGGCAAAGCGATTGCGCCGCTGACCGGCATCGATCATCAACACCTTGCGCCGCGCCCGCGCCAATTGCAGGCCGGCAGACAGGCCGGCATAGCTGCCGCCCACAATAATGACGTCGTGCACCATGAACGTGACCTCGTGTGTTGCGCGCACGGTTATCCGTGCGCTTTCATGACACACCATAAGTTACGTAAAAATACCGCGTCAAGCGTCTCGCAACTTTTCAGGTTACGAACGATACTTTGCGCCGACTCGACTGGGGATTATTTGATGAGAAACGACACCCGCCTCTCGCGCATGCTGCATGTGCTGATCCATATGGGCCGCCATGAAGAGCGCGCCACCTCGGAAACCATCGCGCAGATGCTCGGCACCAACCCGGTGGTGGTGCGACGCACCCTGGGGTTGCTCAAGGAAAAGGGCTATGTGCGCTCGGAAAAAGGCCATCAGGGCGGCTGGACGCTGGGCAAACCCTTGAGCGACATCACCTTGCTGGATATTCACAACGCGCTGGGCACGCCGTCGATTTTCGCCATTGGCCTGTCCACCGACCACCCGCAATGCCTGGTGGAACAGGCCGTAAACGCGGCCCTCACGGACGCATTCGACCAGGCGCAGGCGCTATTGATGGCGCGCTTGGGCGATGTAACGCTGGCGCAGTTGGCGGATGATTTTGACCAGCGCTACCGCGTCGCGATGGCGCCCTGAGCGCTTACAACCCGCGACTGCGCAACCACTGCAAAAAGCCTTTTTTGACTGGCACCACCGGCGCTTCCTGGGTCATGGCCTGCGCTGCGTGCACGCGAAAATCCAGCAGCGCCTTCATCGCTTCGCTGATGTCATGCCGCGCGTCCAGGCAGGGTTTGAGGTATTCCTTCTCGATGCGGTACAGGGTGCAGAAGGTCTTGGCGGAAAAGTCCGCCAGCGCCGCCTGGTCGGACAGAATCCCCGCCTCGCCAATCACTTCACCCGGCCCCATGCGCCCGGCTTCGAATTTGTGACCGCCCTTGATCAGCATCACCGAGACCACACCGGACTCGACGATAAACAAATGATCGCTGACCTCCCCCGCCGGCAGGATCATTTCGCCAGCACGGTAAGTGTGCAGCGTCATGTTCTGGCTGAAGGTGTCTTTCTCCTCCTGGCGCAGCGTGGAGAAAATCGACGAGCGCTCCAGCAATGCGCGTGCGCCGGACAGCGCTGGCGGCGCGCCGCTTTCGGTGGCGGACAGCAACCCCACACCCGCCGCCTGCAGGTGCCTGAAAGCCAAATCGTAAAGCTGGTTACGCACTTCACGCTTGAGGGTCATGGCTGGCACAAAGCCGCTGATTTCATACTCGACGCCGCCACTGGCAGAGGTCTTGAATGCCACGCTCGGCGCGGGGTTGGCCAGCAGCGGCCGGCACCCTTGCATGGCGCGCTCGAGCGCCTCAATCACGATTTGCGGACGCGCATGCGGGCTGACTTGCAGGCTGACGGCCAGGCCGAACATGTCGGCGGGGCGTGAGAAGTTGATGATCTTGGCCTTGGCCGCCAGAGAATTGGGGATCACCGCCATGCTGCCCTGGGAAGTCTGCAGGCGCGTGGCACGCCAGTCGATATCGGTGACGCGGCCTTCGGTGCCGTCGATGGAGATCCAGTCATCCAGCTGATACGGCTTGGTGGTGTTGAGCACGATCCCGGAAAACACGTCGCTCAAAGTGCTTTGCAACGCCAGGCCGACAATGATCGCCACCGCGCCGGAGGTGGCGAGCACGCCCTTGACCGGCAGGTCGAGCACGTAGGCCATGGCGGCGATGATCGCGATCAGGAAGATCACCGCGCCCATCAAATCCTGCAGCAAGCGCCCACCATGGCCGACCCGTTGCATCATCACCGCACCGAGCAATACCGTCAGGGTTCGTGCGGCGAACAGCCACCAGCCGATCTGCAAAGCAGTAGCCGACAGGTGCAAGGCGGTGTTGTCGGTGTACGGTGCGAGCTGCATGGGGTTCATGCCGTCGTTGAACAGCACGGCGCTGTACACGGCAAAGATCGCCAACCGCGCCGCCAGCTTCCAGTTGGCGAGGTTGACGGAAATAAGCCGCCACACGGCAATGTCGATAAAGATCAGCGCCACGGCGCACAACATCGGGTGATCAGCAATAAATGAGGGCATCCAGGCGACTCCAGGGCGAATGCTCAGAAGATCGCATGAATCGGGAACGCTGGAAAACAAAATGTGGGCGCTGGCTTGCCGGCGATACCGACACCTCGGTGTATCAGTGGCTCCGAGGTGATGCTATCGCAGGCAAGCCAGCTCCCACAGGGGTTTGCGCTCGACCGTCAAGCCTGCATCTGTCCGAAACGACCGGACTGGTAGTCGGCAAATGCCTGGTGGATTTCCTGCTCGGTGTTCATCACGAACGGGCCGTGGCCGACGATAGGTTCATCAATCGGTTCACCGCTGAGCAGCAGCACCTTGGCGTCGTCGTTGGCCTCAAGGGTGATGTGCTCGCCGTCGCGCTCGAACAACGCCAGTTGCCCTTGGCGTGCCACTTCCTCGCCATTGACCAGCACGGTGCCACGCAGGATCACCAGCGCAGTATTGCGCCCGGCGTACAGGTCCAGCGTGACCGCTTTACCGGCGTTCAGCCGCAAGTCCCACACGTCTATCGGCGTGAACGTACGCGCCGGCCCTTGAGTACCGGAAAATTCACCGGCGATCAGGCGCAATTGCCCGGCGTCGTTGGCCAACGGCAGCACCGGAATGTCGCCGTCGACGAGGGTCTGGTAACCGGCGTCGGCCATTTTGTCCTTGGCCGGCAAGTTGACCCACAGCTGCACCATTTCCAGCGCCCCGCCGCTGCGGGCAAAGGCTTCGGAATGGAATTCTTCATGAATGATGCCTCGCGCGGCGGTCATCCACTGCACATCGCCGGGTCCGATCGTGCCACCGGCGCCGGTGGAATCACGGTGCTCGACTTCGCCGTCATACACGATGGTCACGGTTTCAAAGCCGCGATGCGGGTGCTGGCCTACACCGCGACGTTGTTCGGTGGGAGTGAAATCGGCCGGGCCGGCGTGGTCCAGCAACAGGAATGGGCTGATGTGCTTGCCCATCGCGTCGTAGGAAAACAGCGTGCGCACCGGAAAGCCGTCACCGACCCAATGGGCGCGGGGGCTGGTGTAGATGCCGATGATTTTTTTCATGGTGTACCTCCAAAGTGCCTACACCATAAGTCTGTCGGCCTCTGAACACTAGCCGGCAAAAGCAGCCCTGATCGTCCTACGTATAGGACAGTCCCTTGACCGGACGTTGGCGCAACAAGTGGAACGCGACAAACGCCGACACCGCAAAGCTGGCCTCAATGACGATCATCGGCGTGGCACTGCCATCGCGCAAATGGCTCAGCAACAGGCCGCTGCAGGTCGCACCAAACATCTGAGAAAACCCCATCAGGCCAGCGGCCAGCCCCGCGCGGTGAGCGTTGGGCATCACCGCGCCCGTGACCGAGCCGGGGAGCACCAGGCCACCGCCCAGGGTCACCAGCGCCACCGGAATGTCCAGGCCCAGCACCGACAGGCCGAACAGCTCGTAAATCAGCACCGCCGATACGCCGCCGATGGCCACCAGTGTCACGCCCATCGCCACAATCCGCTGCGGCCCCAGGCGCATGATGTTGCGCCGGGTGTAGGTGGAACCGACGATCAGCATCGACACAATCACGCCAAAATTAATGCCGTATTCAAGGCTGCTGAAACCCAGCAGGTTGATAAACACCGCCGACGAACCCGCAATCACCGAGAACATCGCGCCGTAGGTACAGGCCAATGCCACGGCGTACGCCCGGTATTGACGGCCCTTGAGCAAATCCAGGTAGTGCCCGCCGAGGGTACGCCAATGGCCGGCCGTGGGATCGAGGCAGTGGTTGCTCTCGCGAAAGAACAGCACAGCCAACACCAGCACCACACTGCCAATGATCAGGGCCACAACAATCGGCGCGTGCCAGCCCAGCAGCTTGATCAGCAGCCCGCCAATCATCGGCGCGACGACAATGGCGTAAAGCATGCCGATCATGGTCAGCGCCAGGGCCGGCCCGGCTTCGGCTTGCCACACGTCACGCACCACGGTGCGCGCCAACACCAGCGCGGCGCAGGCGCCGAGGCCTTGCAACACGCGGGCGGCAATGAATTGGCCAATGTCGTTGACCAGCAGCATCGAGAAAGTCGCCAGCACATACAGCACCAGGCCGCCGATCAGCACCGGACGACGGCCGATACGGTCCGACAACGGCCCGAACAGCAACTGCCCGAGGCCGAATGCAGCAACAAACGCCGACAACGCCATCAGCGCCGAACCGGCTGGCGCCGCCAGCGCCTGCTCGATAGCGCCAAGGCCTGGGATGATCAATTGAGTCGACACTTCACCCAGCGCCGTAAGGGCCACCAGGAAAAACAACATGCTTTGCGAGGGGGCCGGGACGTTTGCCATGGGGAATATCCGGGGGCTGGATTAATTTATATTTCGACCATAATATGCGTAAAAAATTATGTCCATAATTTTTTATTCACAGGTTAGCCCGGAGCCCGTCATGATCCCTCTTCCCCTGCGTCTTCTCACGCCTTTAGCCCTGTTGATCCTCCTCGGCGGCTGCAACAGCAAGGCCGACACCGCCGCCGAAGTGCCGCTGCCCCGCCCCGTGCTCGCGGCCAAAGTCGAAGCCGCCGGCACCCAGCAAAGCGCGTACACCGGCGTAGTGGCTGCGCGCACAGAAAGCGACCTGGGCTTCAGGGTCAGTGGCAAGGTCATAGACCGCAAGGTCGACCCCGGCCAACATGTCTCCCGTGGCGACACCCTGCTGGTGCTGGACATCGGCGACTTCGAGCTGGCACTGCGCTCGGCCAGGAACCGCGTGAACGCGGCCCAGGCGCAAGTGCGCCAGCGCCGCGATGATGAAAACCGCTACCAACGCCTGGCCAGCACCGGCGCCGTGTCGCGGCAGATTTTCGACCAGTCGGCGACCAACCTGCGCGTCGCCGAGGCTGAGCTGGCTTCGGCGCAATCGGACGCCAGCCAGATCGAAAACCGCCGCGCCTACTCGGTGCTCAAGGCCGACGGCGACGGCATCATCACCGATGTGCGCGTGGACCGCGGCCAAGTCGTCGCCGAAGGGCAGATCGTCGCGCGCCTGGCCCATGACGGCGCTCGCGAAGCCATCGTCAACCTGCCCGAAAACCAGCGCGACCAGGCCTCACAAAAAGCCTTGGCGTTCCCCTTCGGCGCGCCGGACCAGGCCGTGACTGCCACCTTGCGCGAGCTGTCCGCCAGCGCCGACCCGACCACCCGCACCTACCGCGCGCGCTATGTATTGCACGGCGCCGTTGACCGTTTCGCCCTTGGCTCGACCATCACCGTTCGCCTGCAAGGCAACGGCCAGGCCCAGCAAACCCGCGTGCCCATCGGCGCGTTGCAAGACGCCGGGCAAGGCACCGGCGTGTGGCTGATTGGCGCAGACGACACCGTCAGCTTCGCCCCCGTCAAGGTCGCCAGTCTCGGCCAGGAGGATGCCCTGCTCGACAGCGGCCTCACACCCGGCCAGACCATCGTCGCCCTCGGCGCGCACCTGCTGCACAGCGGTGACGCGGTGCGCCTGCTGCCCGCACAAGCACTGGCCCTCAACCGTAAACAGGACCACTGAGCATGCGCGGCATCAACCTCTCCGAACTGGCGGTGAAACACCGCGCAGTCACGCTGTTTCTGATCATCGCGATCCTCGCCGCCGGCATCTTCTCGTTCGGCCAACTGGGGCGCGCCGAAGACCCTTCATTTACCGTCAAGGTCATGACCATCACCGCCGCCTGGCCCGGCGCAACCGCCCAGGAAATGCAGGAGCAAGTCGCCGACCGCCTGGAAAAACGCCTGCAGGAACTGGACTACTACGACCGCGTCGAGACCATCGCCCAGCCGGGTTTTGTGTCGATGCGCATGACCTACAAAGAGTCCACGCGCCCCAGTGAAATCCAGGATCTGTTCTACCAGACCCGCAAAAAGCTCAGCGATGAAGCGTCGAAACTGCCCAAAGGCGTGATCGGGCCGTTCTTCAACGATGAATATTCCGACGTGTATTTCGCCCTTTACGCACTGGAAGCCGAGCACTTGCCACATCGCCAGCAAGTGCAAATGGCCGAAGAACTGCGCCAGGGCTTGCTCAACCTGCCGGGCGTGAAAAAGGTCAACATCCTCGGCGAGCAGGCCCAGCGGATCTTTGTGGAGTTTTCCTACGAGCGCCTGGCAACCCTGGGCATCAAGCCCGATCAGATCTTCGCCGCCCTCGCCGCGCAGAACGCCGTAGCGCCATCGGGCTTCGTCGAAACCGCCGGCGCCCGCGCCTATATCCGCATCGACGGCGCCTTCGACAGCCTCGCGCTGATCGAAAACGTGCCGCTGGAAGTCAACGGCCGTGTGCTGCGCATTGCCGATGTGGCCACCGTCAGCCGTGGCTATGAAGACCCGCCCAGCTACCGGATTCGCCATCAGGGCGACCCGGCGCTGATGCTCGGCGTGATCATGGAAAAGCACTGGAACGGCCTGGAGCTGGACAAAAGCCTCAAGGCCCAGGAAGCCAAAATCCAGGCCGATCTGCCGCTGGGCGTGAACTTCGCCAAGGTCTCCGACCAGGCGAAAAACATCAGCCTGGCCGTGAATGAATTCATGCTCAAATTCTTCGTCGCCCTGGCCGTGGTGATGGTCATCAGCCTGCTGGCGCTGGGCTTTCGCGTGGGCCTGGTGGTGGCCGCCGCAGTGCCGCTGACCTTGTCCGTGGTGTTTGTGATCATGCTGCTGACCGGGCGTGAATTCGACCGTATTACCCTCGGCGCGCTGATTATTTCCCTGGGGTTGCTGGTGGACGACGCGATTATCGCCATCGAGATGATGGTAGTGAAACTGGAGGAAGGCGTTGACCGGATTCACGCCGCCACGTTTGCCTGGAGCTCCACCGCCGCGCCGATGCTGACCGGCACGCTGGTGACGATCATCGGCTTTCTGCCGGTGGGTTTTGCGCGCTCGGGCGCCGGGGAATATGCCGGCAATATCTTCTGGATCGTCGGCTTTGCGCTGATTTCGTCGTGGCTGGTGGCGGTGGTGTTCACGCCGTACCTGGGCGTCAAATTGCTGCCGCGGATCAAACCGGTGCCGGGCGGCCACGACGCCATCTACGCCGGCCGTTACTACCAGAAACTGCGTGATGTGGTCCAAGCCTGTGTGCGCAGGCGCTGGTGGGTGACGGGCTTGGTGGTGGCGGCCTCTGTGCTGTGCGGCTTGGGGATGGGCGTGGTGAAGAAGCAGTTCTTCCCCAACTCTGACCGTTCCGAACTGATCCTTGAGGTGTACATGCCGCCCGGCAGCGCGTTCAAAAGCACCGAGGCGGTGGCGGCGCAGTTGGAGAAAGCCCTGCTGCAAGAGCCACAGACCCGCCTGGTCGATACCTATGTGGGCGGCGGCGCGCCGCGCTTCTTCCTGTCGCTGAACCCCGAGTTGCCCGACCCGGCGTTTGCCAAGCTGATTGTGCAAACCCCGGACTCGCATGCCCGCGATGCGCTGAAACTGCGCATGCGTGAGCGCATAGCGGCCGGTGAATTCCCGGCTGCGCGTGTGCGTGTAACGCAATTGCTGTTCGGCCCGCCCGTGCCGTTTCCGGTGGTGTTTCGTGTGTCCGGGCCAAACGTGGATGTACTGCGCGGCGTGTCCGAAGAGGTGCGTCGCATTGTCGCCGCCAACAAGCTGACCAAAGACGCCTTTCTCGATTGGGGCGAGCGCACCAGCGGCTATCGCCTGGTGCTTGATCAGGACCGCCTGCGCCTGCTGGGCTTCACGCCCAATGAGGTCAAATCGCAGCTCAATGCCTTGCTCAGCGGCAACCCGATCACCGAGGTGCGCGAAGGCAATCGCACCGTCTCCGTGGTCGCCCGCGCCCAGGGCGACGAGCGCGAAGACCTCGGCAACCTCAACAACATGACCCTGACCAACAACGCCGGCACTTCAGTGCCGCTGGCCCAGGTCGGGCACTTCCAAGCGGTCATGGAAGAACCGATCCTCAAGCGCCGCAACCGCGCAAGCACGGTGGAAGTGCGCGCCGACATCATCGACGGCGTACAACCGCCCGACGTGGAAATGGCCGTGTACAAAGACCTGCAACCGCTGATCGCAAAGCTGCCTGCCGGTTACCAGATCGACATCGGCGGCCCGGTGGAAGAAAGCGCCAAGGCCAACGTCGCGCTGGCCGCACTGTTCCCGATCATGATTTTGCTGACGCTCACCGTGATCATGTTCCAGGTGCGCTCGTTCGGCGTGATGTTCATGGTCTTCGCCACCGCGCCCCTGGGCCTGATCGGCGCGGTGCCGACCTTATTGCTGTTCAACCAGCCGTTCGGGTTTAACGCGATTCTGGGCCTGATTGGGATTGGCGGCATCCTGATGCGCAACACGCTGATCTTTACCGATCAGATCCGCCAGAACCAGGAGCACGGCATGGCGATTCGCGAGGCGATTATCGAAGCCACCGTGCGCCGCGCACGGCCGGTGATTTTGACGGCGTTGGCAGCGGCGCTGGCGTTTATCCCGCTCACTCTGTCGGTGTTCTGGTCGTCCCTGGCTTACGTGCTGATTGGCGGGGTACTGGTGGGCACGGTGTTGACGCTGTTGTTCCTGCCAGCGCTGTGCAGTCTGGTGCTTGGGCGAGAACAGGCAAGGGCTACCGAAACATCACAGGCAACACCCGGATAAGCTCTACAGATACCACCTGAAAACCTCGGCAAAGTCCTTCGCCTGATCACACAGTGCGAGGGATTGCAGATGGTTTTTTTCCGTTAAAGCCCCAGTTAATGGGGCTGTCTTTTGATCGTCGCCACCAACCAACACATTGGCCTTCTGGTACTGGCCGCAATGATTCAGAGACGCGAGACGTCGAATCCGTTCTCAGCGATTTCAAACGCTGCCTCAATACCTACGAGCTCTGGGCGGAAAGCTACGTCAGAGTTCTCGATTTGTACCCATCGGCAACACGCCAGTGATGTTGCAAACCATCGACCCCAACAGTGCCCCCTGGGCGACCCCATCAAAAAATTTATCGGCCCCAGCGGCATTCTGAAAATCACCGAGTGCGATCGTAACCAGAAGTACCGAGTCAATTTTTACCCCAACGTTTCTAAAGAACACATCAAGGCCTTATATGCCACCTATCAGTCGGTCATCACCTCGCTGGAGCACTGGCTGTAAATGAGCACTCAATTCGAAAGTCACAGAATGCAACTCGCGGCCCTGAATGAAGCCACCACAAGAGCAGACCCTAATCTGGAGCCTTTTACAGGGGAAGACTATTACGGAAACCCTATAGTGCGCATGCAATTGCAAGGCAGTGGTAAAGGATACATCCCAAACCCAGACGACCTGAAAGCTCAGACTTGAATTACCGACATCGAAAACCTTTAATCGACACTTTAGGCGCCACGCTTGAGGACACACTTATAACTTCTCGCAAGCGCTTAGCCCAGCGCCTGGACTTTACTGCTCCCTACCCTGGGGATGGAGCACTCTGGAGAACCCAAGAGGTTTCTTCGAGGACATTTAAAGGTTGACGAATGAGTGTTGGAAAGACGACCTTCAAAAAGCCAGCCTCGAAGACCAATCCACATGGTGAATGCCACCGGCATCACTGACGCGCCTAGAAATACTGTGGCGGGCAGGCTTGCCCTGCTTGGGACTGAAGCCCCAACAAGGGCGACGCGCCTCTTAAGCCAAAACCGCGTCGCCAGTTTCGGGCCTGCTGCGCAGCCCAACGCAGGGCAAGCCTGCTCGCCACAATAAAACCGCTAGTCACAACAGGCCTACTCACCGGATAGCGAGGTTCACCCTCAAAAAATGAGTGAACCCAGCGCACCAATCAACGCTTCGAAAGCTCCATAATCATCCGGCTAAGCAAGTAAATTCGCGGCGCTACACTCTCCACTTCCGCATATTCCTCTGGGGTATGTATGTTGCCACCGACAATCCCGAACCCATCCAGCGTCGGTGTCCCAACCCCGGCAGACAAACTGGCATCCGCTGCCCCGCCGCTGCCTTCAATGGTCAACTTACGCCCCAGCTCCCCGTAAATCCCCTGGGCGATTGCGACCAGCTTGTCCGACTCCGGCGTCTGCGGCATTGGCGGTAAACCGCGCAGCAAACTGGTTTTCACTTCGGTGTCCGCAATCAACTTATTCGCCGAAACACGGGCCAGGTCCTTCTCGATCCGGTCGAACTCTTCCGGCAATGCCGCGCGTACGTCCGCCTTGGCCGTCGCCTGGTCGGGGATGACGTTGACGCGGTCGCCGGCCTTGAGCACGGTGAAGTTGATGGTGGTTTTCTTCTCTTCGTCGCCCAGTTTGCCCAGTTGCAGGATCTGGTGCGCCGCTTCCATCGCGGCGTTGCGGCCCAGTTCCGGGGCGACGCCGGCGTGGGCGGCTTTGCCTTTAACTTCAACCACGGCGGTGGCGCTGCCTTTGCGCCATACCACCAGGCCGTCGGCTGGGCGACCGGGCTCGAGGTTGAGGGTGACGTCGTGGCCCTTGGCGGTGGTGCGAATCAGTTCGGAGGCAGCGTCGGAGCCGGTTTCTTCGCTGGCATCGAGCAGGAAGGTGATCTGTGCGTAGTCCTTGAAACCCTGATCTTTCAGCACCTTCAGCGCATAGATGCCAGCGACGATGCCACCTTTGTCATCCATCACACCGGGGCCATAGGCGCGGCCGTCCTTGATGTGGAACGGGCGTTCGGCGGCCGAACCTTCCTTGAACACCGTGTCCATGTGGGCCATCAGCAAAATCTTGGCTTTGCCGGTGCCTTTGAGGGTGGCGATCACGTGACTGTTGTTGGCCGCTTTGTCCGGCACCAGCTCGATGCTGAAACCGAGCTGCTTCAATTCTTCTACGGCGATGTCGCGCACTTGGGTCAGGCCGGGCTCGTAGCCGGAGCCCGAATCAATATTCACCAGACGCTCAAGCAGCTTCAGCGCTGGGGCCTTGTATTGTTCGGCGCCGGTCTGGATCTGTTTGTGGGGTTCAGCGCTGTAGGCCGGCACGGCGAAGGACATGGCCAGGGTCGCGGCCAGGAGGGTACGGGAGAAGGTGAAGAGCATGGACCGATCCTTGTTTTTTTGTTGGGGGGTGCGCCAACACCCTACCCCACTAGACCGATCGCAACCAACTCCCTTGCACTGAACTCACACGGTTGCGCCCGCTGCTCTTGGCCTCATACAACGCCTGGTCGGCGTCGTTGAGCCAACTGGTCGAATCCGCGTGCGCAGGTTGATACGGCGCCAGGCCAATGCTCAGGCTGGCGCGCAGTGTCGGGTCTTGGGTGTACGCCAATGCGTTGAAGCGGTCGCGCAAGGCGTCCATCACTTCGGTGGCGCGGTGCAGGGGCATGTCCGGCAGGATCACGCAGAACTCATCGCCGCCATAGCGCCCGGCAAGGTCGGTGGTGCGCAGGTTCTGTCGCAGCACTTTGCTCAGTTGGCGCAGCACGATATCGCCGGTAACGTGACCATAGGTGTCGTTGATAGTCTTGAAATGGTCGATGTCGATCAGCGCAATGGCCGCGCCCACCTGCTCTCTGCGACAGCGTTGGAATTCGATCTCCAGGTGGTCCTTCCAGGCACCGTGGTTAAGCAGGCCGGACAGGCTGTCGGTGCGACTCAGCGCCAGCAACTCGCGTTTGTGCCGGGCGAGGGTCACGGCCTGGCGATAGCAGATCCAGCCCAGAACCAGCGGGTACACCATCAGAATCGGCAAGCAGGCGTAAAGCTGGGTTTCAGTGGTGACGGCGATGAACGCCGGGGCGAACACCAGCAACGACGCGCCGACACCCAGGGCCTGCGCCACCCAGCCTGCCAGCATGAAGCGCGGCCCGCCAATGGCGACGTTGTTCATGGTCATCATCGACAGCGTGGTGACACTGGGCAGCGGGTTGAAGTGCATGGCGCCGACCCAGAACCCGCCGCAAAAGGAATCAAACAACAGGTTACGGCGTTCGCTGCGCAGTGAGTTGCTGGCGCGGCGCGACCATTGATAGGCAATGTGCGGCCAGACAAAGGCGTTGATCAGCATCCACGCCCACACCCACAGCGGGGGATGCAGGGGGTACATGCCAAACACCACGCACACAAAACCGAGCGTCAGCCCCAGCGTGCGCGACTTATACAACCGTGAAGCGAGCGGAAGTCCATTTCCTCCGGCGGTTGACATGGCTTGATGTGATCCTGGATGAATGCCTGGAGTCTATCAGGGCAACGTCAAATCGCCACTACCGCTCATAAACCTGCGAATCGCGCCCTCAGTGCGAAAAACCGCGCGCCAGCATCAGCGCCACACCCAGCAACAGCACTGCCGTGACCCGTTGCAGCAACACCCTCCGCCTGGGGGTTTCCAGCACGTGCTTGATGCGTTGGCCGAAATAGCAATACAGGCAGCCGCTGGCAAACTGCAGCAACAGGAACGTCAGCCCGAGGATGGCGATATCTGCCGCGCGGCTGTGCCCTCCCGCCCCGGCAAACTGTGGGAACACAGCGCTGAACATGATGAGTGTCTTGGGGTTGGAAAACCCGGTCAGCAAGCCCTTGCCGAACAGGCTGCGCGCGCCCTGCGCGGCACCGTCCCGGTTGATCGATACGCCGCTGCTGGTCCACTGCCGGTAGGCCAGGTAGAGGATGTAGGCCACACCCACACACTGGAGGGTCTGGGTGATGGCAAGGTTGCCCTTGATCAATTGCGAGAAGCCTACGGCAAAGATCAGGATCGAAATCAGGTAGGACACACTGGCGCCGATCTGCGCCGGGATCGAGCTGCGCAGGCCGTCCTTCAACCCCAGGCTTAACAGCAGCAGGGTCATCGGGCCGGGGCTGAAGGTCATGGTGGCGCAAAACAGCAGAAAATAGACAAACGAAGAAAGCGTCAACGTACTGGTCATGAGTCCAGACCCGGGTTGGCAGAAACAACGGCGAAGGCGCGCGCCAGGTCGGCCAGGGCGGCCTGCGCGCTGTGGTGACAGGTTTCAAAGGCCACCAGGCCTTTCCAGTTCGTCTCGACGATAGCTCGCAGCACCTCGGCGTACGCACAGTTGTCGACGTCGTGCCCCTCCTTGTGGTTGCTGAAGGAAATACCCTTGATCAGCGCGGGGTACTTGCGCATCACTTGCGCGGGCAAGCGGCTGTCGATGTGTGTGTGTGGCCGGCGTCGAGCAAGCAGTACACATTGCTGTGCGCTTGCAGGTGCTCGAACACAAAGGCGAATTGCGCTGGGTGGGTGAAAATCCGGTAGTTGACGTAGTTGGACAGACTCTCCAGGTAGATATCCGTGCCCTTGGCCTCGGCGTACTGCGCCAGCTCCCTGACCGATTTGAGGTAATGCTCAAGGGCGATGTCCTTGGCCTCCAGCACCTTTTGCGGACCCACGATGCAGCCGCCGTGGATGATCAACGGCGCACCCAAACGGCTGGCGACATCGACCTCTCTTTCCACGTACTCCACCGCCGCCGCACGAAAAGCGCCGACATCGCTGCCCAGCGGCGCCTTGAAGTTACTGTGGAATATTGGCTGAACACCGCTGGCGGCGATCTTCTCCTGCAGGCTGGCGATGCGCGCATCAGTCCAGTCCTCGACCCTTTCGCCTAACAGGCTGGCGTCGATGTACCAGTGGCTGTAGCCCCCGTCAATGGCGCTTTGCAGGCCCTTTTCGGCCCCCAGGTATTTATGCTGGGCCACCCCCAGGCAGAACGGCACACCGGGGTTGATCAGTTGGCTGTCCATCACGTAATCCCTGTCATTGATGGCCCGCAGTCTAGAGCGGCAGCCTTGCACAGGGCAGGTAAAGTAATGCCTAATCCGGCCGAACTTTACCGGTAACAATCACCGGTAAAATAACCGGCAAATACCAGGAAGGTTTATGTTTGTACCCGCCATCGCCTTTGTTGACGGCACACCCAAGGTTCAGCAGATTGTCGACGCGTTCAGCCAGGCCATCGAGCACGGTGACTGGGCGCCGGGCAGCAAATTGCCGTCGGTGCGTGAATTGACCCAGACCCTGGGCGTGGGCAAATTCACCCTCAATGAAGCGCTGGACCGCCTGCGCGGGCGTAACCTGCTGACCTCCAGCCAGGGCCGCGGCTACTTCGTGGCGATGGACAGTGCCCGCCCCGCCTCGATGACCTGGGTCGACCTGTTGCCCCAAGACCTGCTCAGCGTGTTGCGCCGCCCTTTGGTCACCGCCGGCGGCGAGCTGCGTCCCGGCAGCGGGCACTTGCCGGAGGGCTGGTTGAACAACGACGCCATCCGCCAAGCCCTGCGCAGTGTGGTGCGCGCGCCGTCGTTGCGCATCGCCGGGCTGGGCGCGCCGGCCGGGCTGTTGCCGCTGCGCCAGGCGCTGCAACAAAAGCTGCACGCTGAAGGCCTGTCAGTGCCGGTGGAACAAATCATCACCACGCCCAACACCGTGCAAGGCCTGGACATGCTCATGCGCCTGCTCGCCCGCCCCGGCGACACCGTGCTGCTGGACGCGCCGTGCTACTTCAACTTCCACGCCAACCTGGCCTTGCACGGCGTCAACGTGGTGACCATCGAGCGCCGCCCCGACGGCTTTGACTTCGCCGCCCTTGAAGCACTGCTGGCCGAACATCGCCCCAGTCTGTACCTGACCACCAGCGTGCTGCATAACCCCACCGGCCATTCCTTCAGCCCCAGCCAGGCGTTTCGCCTGCTGCAACTGACTCAGCAATACCACTGCCATATCGTCGAGGATGACCTCTACGGCGACCTGCACCCAAACCCGCCCCCGCGCCTGGCGGCTCTCGCCGGGCTGGACCAGGTCACGTACCTGTCTGGTTTCTCCAAGATTCTGAGCGCCAACACCCGCGTCAGCTATGTGGTGGCCGCGCCGCAACTGGCGGCGAACCTGACCAATATGAAGTTGATGAGCGGTGGCGTGACCTCAGAGCTGTTCGAGCAACTGGTCTATCGCATGCTCAGCGAAGGCAGCTACGCCAGGCATCGCAAGCGCATGGTGCAACGGTTGATGGAGTCCGGCGGACGCGTCGAGCAATGGCTCAAGCGTTGCGGGTGCGAGCTGCCGATGGCGTATGAGGGCGGGATGTTTATCTGGGCGCGGCTGCCGCAGGCGGTGGACGGCGAACTGCTGGCCCAGCACGCGTTGAAACACAGCATGGTTCTGGCGCCGGGCGCCTTGTTCGGTTATGACCCGGCGCACCTCAATGCGATGCGTTTTAATGTCGCCCACAGTGATGAACCGCGCGCGCAGCAGCTATTCGAGACACTGCTGCTCAAGGCCGTGTGCGCCCCTTGAGCATGCCGTGGTTGACCAGCAAGGTGCGCATCGCGTTGCGGGTGATCCCCAGCAAGTCTGCGGTGCGCAGTTGGTTGAAGCCACAAAACGCAAACGCCTCGCGCACGATCAGGTCCTCGATATCGTGCAGCAAGGTGTCTCCCGGCACCTCGAACAACCTCAACAGCTGCTCGCGCATCACCTCCTGCGGGATGCGCGGCGCACCACTATTGGCGCTCGCATGCAGCGCGCTGAGCCCGGCGGAGAACTTGAGGTGGCTGGGCATGATCGGCTTGTCGCCGGCCACCAGCAGCGCCAGGTGCACGACGTTTTCCAGCTCGCGGATATTGCCCGGCCACGGGTACTCCAGCAGCGCCTGGGTGGCGGATTCGGAGAGCATCGGCTCGGCGATCTTGAGCTTGGCGCTGTACAGCCGGCGAAAGTGCTCCACCAGCGGCAAGATGTCCAGCGGCCGCTCGCGCAGCGGCAGCACCTGCACCTGCGCGACGTTGATGCGGTAAAACAGGTCCAGACGAAAATTGCCGGCCTCCACCGCCTGTTCCAGGTCGATGTTGGTGGCGGTCACCAGGCGGATATTGATCTTGACCGGCTTGCGCGAGCCGACCCGCACCACCTCCTGTTCCTGCAGCACACGCAGCAACTTGACCTGCAGAGGCAGTGGCAGGTCGCCGATTTCATCCAGGAACAGGGTGCCGCCATCGGCCTCTTCAAACCAGCCGATCCGCCGCCCGGAAGCACCGGAAAACGAGCCGGCTTCATGCCCGAAAAACTCGCTTTCGGCCAGGTTCTCGCTGATCGCGCCGCAGTTCACCGGCACAAACGCGCCAGTGCGGCCGCTGGCGCTGTGGATGTAGCGCGCCACCAGCTCCTTGCCGGTGCCGGTTTCGCCATTGATCAACACCGGCGCTTCGCTGGGGCCGACGCGTTTCAAATAATCGAGCAGTTGCAACGAGCGCGGGTCGGAAAATACCAGGGCCTTGGCACGGATCGACAGCGGGTCTTTTTCGCCCTGGGGCAAGGTCAGGATCGGCGTGGGCTGCCCGTGGGGACGGTTCATGAACAATTTCCCGGCGGCGAGATAAAAGAAGTGACGGTGACTTTACCCAGCCGCGCATATAACTAGAAATATTAAAAATTCATTAGTACATAACCGTTTATCGGCGGTGCGCCAGCGACCTCACACAGCGATCCCCCAGGCTTTGCACGCCCTGCACCAGCACCACCAGCACGATGACCGTGACCACCATGATCTGGTTGTTGAAACGCTGATAACCATAACGAATCGCCAGGTCGCCCAGGCCGCCGCCACCGATCACGCCAGCCATGGAGGAAAAGCCGATCAGCATCACCAGCGTCAGGGTGACCCCGGCCACCAGCGCGGGCAAGGCTTCCGGCAGCAGCACTTTGAGGATCACATGGCGCACGTCACCGCCCATGGCGACGATGGCTTCTATGCGCCCCTTGTCCACTTCATCCAGGGCGGTCTCGACGATGCGCGCAAAAAATGGAAAAGCGCCAATCGTGATCGGCACCACGGCCGCCGTACTGCCCAATGTGGTGCCGACGATCAGGCGCGTCAGCGGGATCAACGCGATCAGCATCACCACAAACGGCAATGACCGCCCCAGGTTGATCACGGCGCCCAACGCCCGGTTGAGCCGTGGCAAAGGCAGTAAACCGCCGCGTCGGCTGACAAACAGCACCACGCCCAGCGGCAAGCCGATCAACAGCGTGAACAGGCCCGCAAGCAGCACCATGTACAGGGTTTCGCCGGTGGCGTTGAGCAGCAGTTGAACAATCTCGTTCCAGTCGGTTTTCATACGGCCCTCACCACGGGCAGGCTTGGCGCCAGCGAACGGCCCAGGCGCGATGTCGGGTCGGCTTGCAACTGCAGCAGCGTGCCGCTTTCCACCACGCGGCCATCGGCCAGCGACACTGCGCTGTCACAGATGGCCTTGACCACGTCGAGTTCATGGGTGATCAACACGATGGTCACGCCCAACTGCCGATTGATGTCGCGCAACAACTCAAGAATCGACGCGGTGGTTTGCGGGTCCAGCGCGCTGGTGGCCTCATCCGATAACAAATAGGCCGGACGCGCCGCCAATGCCCGGGCAATGCCCACACGTTGTTTCTGCCCACCGGAAAGCTGCGAAGGAAACGCCTCAGCCTTGTCACTCAAACCCACCAACGCCAGCAACTCGGCCACCCGCGCCGCGCGCTCGACCTTGGGCACCTGGGCGATTTCCAGCGGCACCGCGACGTTGCCCGCCACCGTGCGTGAATGCAGCAGGTTGAAGCCCTGGAAGATCATGCCGATGCGCTGGCGTTGCTCGCGCAGTTGCTTGTCGCTCAGCTGGGTCAGGTCCTGGCCATCCAAAAGGATGCGCCCGCAGGTGGGTCGCTCCAGCAGGTTAAGGCAGCGCAACAAGGTACTTTTACCCGCCCCGCTGCGGCCGACGATGCCAAAAATCGAGCCGTCGTTTATCTGCAACGACACGTTATCCAGCGCCGCTGGCTGGCCGTCGGCGTAGGTTTTGCTGACGCCCTCGACGACGATCATTCGGCCGCCACCGGAATCACGGAGCCCGCGTATTTTTCGCTGATGAACGTGGCCACCTCCGGCGAGCGCAGGTCCTTGGCGAGCTGCTTGATGCGCGGGTCATCGACCAGTTTTGGTGTGGTCACCAGGATATTCGCGTACGGGTTGCCCTCGGCTTTCTCCAGGCCCAAGGCGTCTTTGGCCGGCACCAACCCGGCTTCCAGAGCGAAGTTGCCATTGATCACCGCCAGGTCCACATCGTCCAGCGCCCGTGGAATTTGCGGCGATTCAATCTCCAGAATCTTCAAGTGCTTGGGGTTCTCGGCGATGTCCTTGGGCGTGGCCTGCTCCTTGGACGCGTCATTGAAGCCCGGCTTGAGCGTGATCAAGCCGTTCGCTTGCAACAGGTACAAGGCGCGGCTGAGGTTGGTGACGTTATTCGGCACCGCCACCGTGCCTTTGTCCGGCACCTGAGCGAAGTTTGTGTGGCGATGCGAATAGATGCCCAACGGCTCGATATGCACGGTGGCGGCCACGGCAAACTTCTGGCCGAGGGCCTGTTCCTGGGCGTTAAGGAATGGCAGGTGCTGGAAGTAATTGGCGTCGACATCACCGTGCGCCAGCAGCTCGTTGGAGTTCACGCCGCTGGGGATCTCGATGATTTTCAGGTTCAGGCTCGGGTCGATTTTCTGCACATACTCGAGGATCTGCGCATGGGGAATCGGGTCGGCGGCGACACGCAGCGCATCGGCGGCCGACACACTCAATGAGGCCAGCAACGCCGCCAACGTCAGTGCGGTTTTCTTCAACATGGTGATCTCCTGATCAGGCGGACAGTGCGTGGGGAAGTGTGGCGTCGGCGTAAAAACGTTGGGCGACATCCGGGTGCGAGCGCAGGCGGCCCTTGAGGTAGTTCCAGCCGACATCGCGCAGCAACGGGTTGCGCGGATCACTGGTGGGGCCGTGGGCATCACGCAGCAGTTCGGGGGCCAGGTCATACACCGGCACCACCGCATCCAGCTGCGCGCCGAGGAAGAACGCCAGGGACAGGCGCTCGCTACCGAGCGGCGGCGACACCACGCGGTGTACGGTGGCGCGCAAGTACCCGTTGCTGGCCAGCTCAAGCAGTTCGCCGATATTCACCACCAAGGTTGCGGGGCGTGGCGACGCATCAATCCAACGGCCCTCCTCCACTTCCACCTGCAAACCGGCCTGCTCGTCCTGCAGCAAGAAGCTCAAAAAGCCGGAGTCCTTGTGCGCGCCCACGCCCTGGCGGCTTTGTTGCGCGTGGCGGCCGGGGTAGCGAATCAGCTTGATGTGTTCGTTGGGTTGGTCGCCGTACAGTGCGTCAAACGCGTGCTCGGGCAGCGACAGCGCCTGGGCGAAGGCGCGTAGCAAGCGCAACGACATGTGCGTCATTGCCTGCTGCCAGGCCAGCACCAACGGCTTGAGTTCGGGTAAGGCCACAGGCCATTGGTTCGGGCCTTGCAGACGGGCCCACGCGGCCGGGTGCTCAGCCTCACTCAACGGCTCGCGTTCGGCGCCGACGTCAAACTGTTCGCGCAGGTCTGGCTGGCCGCGAGTGATCTCCGACGCGGCGCGGTTGTAGCCGCGAAAGTGCGCGGAGTTGAGCATGCCGACCGCCAGTTTGTCGGCCTCGGGCAAGGCAAAAAATGCGCGCGCCTGCTGCTGCACCTGAGCCAGCAGCGCCGGGTCGATGCCGTGACCGGTCAGGTAGAAAAAACCGATCTGCCGCGCAGCAGAGCGCAATGCGTCGAGAAAGCCGCCGCGTTGCTCAGGCGTGCCGTCAAGCTGCGACAGATCCAGCAGCGGCAAGGTGGTGATTGATTGCAGCATCGGCGGCTCACTCCATAAGCGTCTTGGGTTGGAGCAACCAAGCTAAACGATCTTAAAAAACCTTAATAAATACCTTTTTAGCATTAGCTTAGGCGTGCGGGTGAACGACGCCGGACGCTAGCCTGTCGGTTTTTTTGCCTCGCTGTGTATCTCGTTATCGCCAGATACACTGCAATACAAAGGGCACAAGGCAAAGCCTGCGGCGATGGCTAGACTGCGGCCCATGAGCATTTAACGAGGAACGCAGCATGGACCATGTCGACCATATCCTGATCGTCGATGACGACCGCGAGATCCGCGAACTGGTGGGCAATTACCTGAAGAAAAACGGCATGCGCACCACGGTGGTCGCCGATGGCCGTCAGATGCGCAGCTTCCTCGACACCACCCCGGTTGACCTGATCGTGCTGGACATCATGATGCCCGGCGACGACGGTTTGCAGCTGTGCCGCGAGCTGCGGGTGGGCAAGCACAAAGCCACGCCGGTGCTGATGCTCACCGCGCGCAACGATGAAACCGACCGCATCATCGGGCTGGAAATGGGCGCCGACGATTACCTGGTCAAACCCTTTTCCGCCCGCGAACTGCTGGCACGGATCAACGCCGTGTTGCGCCGCACGCGCATGCTGCCGCCGAACCTGGTGGTGAGTGAAACCGGGCGGCTGATCCGCTTCGGGCGCTGGCGCCTGGACACCACCGCCCGCCATTTGCTCGACGAAGACGACACGCTGGTGGCCTTGAGCGGCGCCGAATACCGCCTGCTGCGGGTGTTCCTCGATCACCCGCAGCGCGTGCTCAACCGCGACCAACTGCTCAACCTGACCCAGGGTCGTGACGCGGATCTGTTCGACCGCTCCATCGACCTGCTGGTCAGCCGCCTGCGCCAACGCCTGTTGGATGACGCACGTGAACCGGCGTATATCAAGACCGTGCGCAGCGAGGGTTATGTGTTTTCCCTGGCGGTGGAAATCCTCGGAGCCACGCAATGAAATGGCGGTTGGGTTGGCCGCGCACGCTGGCGTCGCAGTTGTCACTGATCTTCCTGATCAGCCTGGTGTGCGCCCATGGGTTGTCGTTCAGCGCGCAATTCTACGAGCGCTATATCAGCGCGCGCACCGCGATGCTCGGCAACCTGGAGAACGATGTGTCGACCTCGGTGGCAATCCTCGACCGCCTGCCCGCCAACGAGCGCGCCAGTTGGCTGCCGCGTATCGACCGCCAGAACTACCATTACCTGCTCAATGCCGGCGAGACCGGTGAGCCGATGAGCAGTGACGACGTGCCGATGGCCGCCACCTCGATTGCGGATGCGCTGGGCGAGCAGTACGCGCTGACCTTTCGCACCATTCCCGGCCTGCAGAAGCACTTCCAGGCGCACCTGACCCTGGCTGACGGCAACCGGATCACCCTGGATGTGCGCCCGGCGGCCCTGCCCGTGGCGTATTGGTTGCCGGTGGTGCTGATCCTGCAATTGGCGCTGTTGCTCGGCTGCACCTGGTTGGCCGTGCGCCTGGCGATTCGCCCGCTGACGCGCCTGGCCCGCGCGGTAGAAACCCTCGACCCCAACGCCCATCCGACGCCGCTGGACGAACAAGGCCCGACCGAAGTGGCGCATGCAGCGGCGGCGTTCAACCAGATGCAACAACGCATCGCCGAATACCTCAAGGAGCGCATGCAGATCCTCGCGGCGATTTCCCACGACCTGCAAACGCCGATCACCCGCATGAAGCTGCGCGCCGAATTCATGGAAGACTGCGCCGAGCGCGACAAACTCTGGAGCGATCTGGGCGAAATGGAACACTTGGTGCGCGAAGGCGTGGCCTATGCGCGCAGTGTGCACGGCGCCACCGAAGCGAGTCATCGCATCAACCTCGACGCGTTTCTCGACAGCTTGGTGTTTGACTATCAGGACATGCACAAGCAGGTCAGCCTCAGTGGTAAAAGCTCGGTGGTGCTCGACACCCGCCCTCACGCCTTGCGGCGGGTGTTGGTGAACCTGCTGGACAACGCGCTGAAATTCGCCGGCAGCGCAGAACTGGCAGTCGGCTCGACGCCAACCGGGCAGCTGTCGATCAGCGTATTGGACCGCGGACCCGGGATTGCCGAGGACGAACTGGTGCGCGTCATGCAGCCATTTTATCGGGTAGAAAGCTCACGCAATCGCGGCACCGGCGGCACCGGGCTGGGCCTGGCGATTGCGCAGCAACTGGCGGTGGCGATCGGTGGCTCACTGACTTTGAGCAATCGCGCGGGCGGTGGGCTGTGCGCGCAGATTCGGCTGAGCTTGTAGCTCGCCTTTTAATGCACGTTGCTAATAAATAAATCGAATGATAATTCCATATTTTAATACTTAGGTTAGAACCAACAGGCATTTTACAGACCCGGCTCCTGCCCTTACTTTTGAGCCGAGTGACCGACCCCACGCCCGGAGGAGGTGTTGATCCCGTACCTGACAAGGACTGACCATGAGCATTGAATTCATCGGCTATATCGGCGGCCATCACGCCTCTGAGATCCACCCGCGCAGCGGCCCGACCCTGCAACCGGACTACGTCGAAACCGTGGCCCGCGCCCACGAAGAGGCAGGCTTCGACCGCGCCCTGGTGGCCTTCCATTCCAGCAGCCCGGACAGCACGTTGATCGCCGCGCATGCCGCCAGCGTGACCCAAAAGCTGCAGTTTCTAATCGCCCACCGCCCAGGCTTTGCCCAGCCGACGCTGGCTGCGCGCCAGTTCAGCACCCTGGATGTTTTCAACGGCGGGCGCACCGCCGTGCACATCATCACCGGTGGCGATGACCGCGAACTGCGCGCCGATGGCAGCCACATCGGCAAGGACGAACGCTACGCGCGCACCGACGAGTACCTCAGCGTGGTGCGCCAGGAATGGACCAGCGAGCAGCCCTTCGATTTCGCGGGTACGTACTACCAGGTGGAAGGCGCGCACTCGACGGTGAAGTCACCGCAGCAGCCGCACATTCCGCTGTATTTCGGTGGCTCCTCCGCGGCAGCGATTGCGGTGGCGGGCAAACATGCCGACGTGTATGCGCTGTGGGGTGAAACCTATGAGCAAGTGCGAGAAGTGGTGACTCAGGTGCGTGCCGAAGCGGCCAAGCATGGGCGCACGATCCGCTTCAGTTTGTCGTTGCGCCCGATCCTCGCCGAGACCGAGGAACTGGCGTGGGCGCGCGCCGAGACGATCTTGCAACAGGCCACGGCGCTGGCTGAGAAGAACGGATTCGTGCGACGGGAACCGCCGAACGAAGGCTCACGCCGGTTGCTGGCAGCCGCGGCGCAAGGCTCGCGGCTGGATAAGCGGTTGTGGACCGCAGTTGCCGGGCTGCTCGGCGCCCAAGGCAACTCCACCTCACTGGTGGGCACCGCCGAACAAGTCGCTGAAGCCCTGTTGGATTACTACGATTTGGGGATTACCACCTTCCTGATTCGCGGCTTCGATCCGCTCAATGATGCAATTGATTACGGCAAGCG
>Ga0153931_100051_pt1 | contig 59547 bp, 48 predicted proteins | sample TSNJ015MetaG_FD_104730 | JGI IMG/M metagenome (GOLD analysis project Ga0153931, IMG submission 104730) | Attine ant fungus gardens microbial communities from New Jersey, USA - TSNJ015 MetaG | ecosystem: Host-associated > Fungi > Mycelium > Unclassified | place: USA: New Jersey, Wharton State... | reverse complement strand
CCCACGGATTCAAGCCGGAGTGAGGGCATGCCGAGCCTAGGCGAGGCACCGAGTGGTGGGGCAAAGACCTTTTGGTTACTTTTGGGGCGTTTGCCAAAAGTGACCCGCTGTAAGAGCGGAACCATAAGCGGCCGTTACCGCAGCAACGGATATGTACTCAAACCAAGGTGATGCCATCCCAGGCAAGCCAGCGCCCACATTGGCGAGTGAGTTAAGGCACAAAGATGATCTTGTCCGCACTGCCCGTGTTCACTTCTTCGTAGCACTGCACGCCATCCGCCAACGCCACTTCGCGCAAGCCAGTGGGCAACGGCAACGACCCCTCATCAAAGAAGCGCCCGAACTGCTCCAGCATCACCGCGCACTGCTCGCAGTTGTAGAGCAACGAGTTGATCCCCACCACCGAACCGCCTTTGCGATACAGCGCCAGGGCCGGCAGTTGCACATGCCCATCCACCGGCGCGGCGATGATTGCGATGCGGCCGAACGGCGCCAAACCAGCAACAGACGCCGGCAACCAGAAACCGGTGGTGTCGAAAATCACATCCGCGCCGCCCTTGAACACGGCATTAACCTGCGCGCCCAACTCTTGCGGGTTGCCCAGCGTGATCGCGTCAAACCCTTGGGCTTGCAGCACCTCAACCTGATCAGCCTTGCGCACCGCCGCCAATACCTGCGCACCCCGGATCTTCGCCAACGCCAAGGCCGCGCTGCCGACGGCGCCATTGGCACCAATCACCAACAACCGCGTGCCTTTGGCGACACCGCTACGTTCCAGTGCATCCCATGCGGTGGTATAGGGCACGCCAAGGCTGGCAGCCTGGGCAAAACTCAAATGCGTTGGCTTATGCGCCACACCCTTGGCCGACACGGTGACGTATTGAGCGTGGGAGCCATCGGCGAAAAAGCCGAGGTCGCGCCCGGTGCCCCACACCTCTTGACCGACCAGTGCCTGCGGCCCCTCGACCACAACCCCGGCAAAATCCCGGCCGGGAATACGCGGCAATGTAGTGTAGGGAAAACGACCGAGCACGTTCTTGACGTCGCTGGGGTTCAGGCCGGCAGCCTTGATTTGCACCAGTACTTCACCGGCAGCCGGCACCGGCTTGGCGACGTCAACGAAACTCAGGGCGGCAAGGTCGCCGGTGGCGGAAAATTGCAGTGCTTTCATGGCCAATATCCATCGAAGGGAAAAAAGGGAATCAGGACAACCAACCGCTGACCCACTCGCGCCCCATGGGCCAGAGTTTCTCGCCAAGCAACATGCCCATCAGGCCCACCAGGGCAATGGCAGGCGGCGCGGGTGAGCGGAAGTCCAAGGCGCCGTAGATCACGCCGACAAACAGGCCGATGGCGAGGGAAAGCAGGTAGTTCATGAGGACGGCGCCTTGTAGGTTGATGCGCTCAGTGTAGTGAGCGCCTGCCTGAAGCATCGGCCAAGTGCTTCAGGATTTCGGCCAAACCCTCAACCTGTGTAGTGCGACGGCGCCACGCCAAGTTCACGCCGGAACATGTCGCTGAAGCTGCTGGGCGAATAGCCCAGAGACCGTGCAATGCCACTCACCGACTGGCCCTGGATCAGCTCCGCCACCGCCGTGGCCAGTTGCACCTGGCGGCGCCATTCGGCAAAGCCCATGCCCAGGTGGTTCTGGAACAGCCGCGCCAGGGTGCGCACGCTGGCACCGGCGGCCTCGGCGTGTTGCTCGAACGGGACCTCCAGCGACGGCGCCGCCATCACCGCCTGGCAGGCGTTGATCAAGCGACGGTCGGCGCCCACCGGCATGGCGATGCGGATCTGCGAACGACGGGCCCGCTGCAATTCCAGCAGGGCCAGGCCGACGACGGCGTCGTAGTAGGCCGTATCGCCGTTGTCGCCCTGGTCGACCAAGGTGACGATCAGCTCGCGCAACAGCCCGCCGACTTCAATCACCTGCACCTGGCTGTCCAGCGTCGCCGCCAGGGCCGGGCGCAGGTAGATATTGCGCATCTGCAGGTCCGAGACCACGCGGATGCCATGTTCCACGCCCGGCGGCAGCCACACCGCGCGCTGGGGCGGCACAACCAGCGCTTCGCGAGGCGTTTCGACCCACATCACGCCGCTCATGGCGTAGAGCAATTGGCCCCAGTCGTGGCTGTGGGGCTCTACGTACAACCCACGCGGGTAGGTGCGCGCCAAGGGTTGCACGGGCACGGCGTGATCACTGAGGTCGGGGGGCGCGGCCAGGGCCATGGGCTACACATCATCAAGGGTGAGCCGCCATGGTAATGACCGGCGCCCCACAATCCGAGTGAATTTTTGCTGCCCGCCACGATCACTTGCTTACACCTTGAGAGTAGGGAGCTCTAACAATGGACGGATCAGAACCGGTCAATGGCAAGGCGCTCATCGACTACACCCAGGACACCTTATTCGGGCCGATGGCCAAGCATGCCGAGTGCCAGGTGAGTGTTCAGCGCACACCGGAGCGCACCGTGCTGCGGGTGTTCCAGCCGCTGCCGGATGATCTGCACGCGGCGCAAACCGTGGTGTTTGCGCTCCAGGGGCGGCGGATCAGCGCGGTGGTCAAAGGCCGTCAGCGCCTGGCCGACCACAGCGTCAGGTTCGAACTCAAACCCCACTAAAAAGAGGCCGGTAACACCGGCCTCCCGCCAACACGCTTAGCCGTGAGCCGACTTGGCGCACTCACAGCCCGTTGGCGCCATACACGGCTCACCATGGGCATGGTGCTCGGCACAGCCTTGGCAGCAATAGCCTTTACCGTCCTTCATTACCGCGTCGGCGCCCAGTACACATTTGCAGTGTGGGCAAGCACAGGTTTTATCTGGCATGGTCAGACTCCTTTTCATGGTCGTCCAAGTGCTGCGAACGCAGCACCTTAAGCAATGACTCCCGGCAACGCAGCAAGGTTCAGCCCATTAATCGGCCTGACGAGTATTGCTGCGGTACATGAACACCAGCGCCAGCGCCAGACAGAGCATCGCCACGATACGGCTGCCCGACAGTTCGATCGCCGGGTTACCCAGCCAGCCGAAGTTGTCGATCAGCATGCCCATGCCCAACTGCCCGACGATCACCGCCACCGTTGCCACCGCCGTGCCGACGATGGGCACCGCGCCGACCATTACCATCATGTACACCACGCCGAACAGCGCGCCGGTCAGTTGCCACTTGGGCACCTCGAGCAAGCTGACGGCCTGGGCCGGCTCGAAAAAGAAAATCAACAGCGCCGTGGTGATTGCGCCCACCGCAAAGGTCAGCAAGCTGCTGCGCAATACGCCCACTGCCTGGCCCAGGCGGCCGTTAATGGCCGCTTGCACACTCAGTACCGCACCGGCGGCAATCACCAGTACCAACAACAGAATCAGATTCATCGCCTTACCCTCGTGCAATCAGAACAAGTGCCGCCACAATCAGCGCCAACGCAATCCAGCGCTCACCATTGACCCGCTTGCGCGCCGTGCCGAACCAGCCGAAATGGTCGATCAACACACTCTTGCCCACCTGGCCCGAGAGGATCGCGATCATGGTCATGGCGATACCGATATGCGGCGTGGCCAACGTCAACACCACCACATACATCGGCCCCAGGAAGCCGCCGATCAACTGCCAGCGTGGCAGGTCGGTCAGCGCCGGGCCTTTTTGCGGGCCGCTGAACAGCAACAGCAAAAACAGGATCGCCGTGCCCACGCCGAAGATGCTCAAGGTCGCCCACAAGTGGCCTACCTGTACGCCCAGCGGCCCGAGCAAACCAGCCTCCACCGACAGGCCCATGCCCGCCAATATCACCAATGGCAACAACAACAGCCGTAGAAGGTTTTTTTTCGGCGTGGCCTGAGCCACACCCTCGATCGAACTTGCCTGCATACATCACCTGCGCTTCAAGAAGTAGACATGGCGCGCATTATCCGGTGGCCGTGCTGTGCGATAAATGGGAGCATGCGGATAACACCTTTGCGCATAACGCACAGCTTGGAGGCCATGATGCAGGGCTTGAATGAATTGAGTTTCAAGGCGTTGCGCCTGTTTGTCGCGGTGCTGGATCACGGCAGCTTTTCTGAAGTCGCGCGCCGAGAAAGCCTGGCGCCCTCCTCCATTTCTCGGCAGATCCAGCTGATGGAACAGGCACTCGGCCAACAGCTGCTGTACCGCCACACCCGCGCCGTGAGCCCCACCGAGGCCGGGCGCCTGCTCGGGCATCATGCGCGCTTGATGCTGGAACAACTGGAAACAGCCGGCCAGGCGTTGCAGGAACAGGAAAGCGAACCCAGCGGCCTGGTGCGCATCAACGCGCCGATGGTGTTCGGCCAGCGTCATCTATCGCCGTGGCTGGGCGAGCTGTGCCGGCGCTATCCCAAGTTGCAACTGGATATCCAGCAAACCGACACCTACGTCGACCCACTGCAAGACGGCACCGACTTGCTGTTTCGTATCGGCGTGCTCAACGATTCCGGCATGCAGGCGCGCATCTTCGCGCCGCAGCGCTTTCGCATCGCCGCCAGCCCTGCCTACCTGGCCCGGCATGGCACACCGCGCCACCCCGACGAGCTGGTCAACCATCAGTGCCTGGCCTACAAGGGCATCACCGGCCAGCAGCGCTGGTTTTTCCGCCGCGACCAGGGCGATTGGACGCCCTACAGCGTCAAAGGCCCGATCACCGGCAACCACGCCGACACCCTCACCCACGCTGCCGAACAAGGCCTGGGGCTGGTGGTGTTTCCGTCGTGGCTGATCGGCGAAGGCTTGCGCGCCGGTATCTTGCAGGCGGTGCTGACCGAATACGACGTGGCGACGACGCTTGAGCCGCAGCAGATTGCCGCGTTATGGCCCGGCAGCCGCCGGCTGTCATTGAAGGTGCGCACGGTGATTGATTATTTTGTCGAGTGTTTTGGCGCGGTGCCGTATTGGGACCGGTGATTCAAAACAACCACTGCCCAATCAACCACGCGTTCGCCCCGCTGATCACGGCAAACAGAAACCACGCCAATAGCCGCGTGGGCAGGCGGTTCACAAACGGCCCCATCAATTGCTTGTCACCCGTCATGCGGATCAGTGGGTACAGCGCGAACGGCAACTGCAGGCTGAGGACCACCTGGCTCAGAATCAGCAACTTGCCAATGGCATCGTCGCCCATCAGCCACACCCCCAAAAACGCCGGGATCAGTGCCAGGCCTCGGGTGATCAGGCGGCGCTGCCAGCAGGGAATGCGCAGGTTGAGGTAACCCTCCATGATCACCTGCCCGGCAATCGTGCCGGTGAAGGTCGAACTTTGCCCGGAGGCGAGCAACGCGATACCAAACAGGACACTGGCAAAAGCCCCGCCCACCAGTGGGTCGAGCAGGTGGTAAGCATCCTGAATCTCGACCACGTCGGTGTGGCCAGTCTTGTAGAACGCAGCGGCGGCCAGCACCAGGATTGCCGCGTTGACCAGCAAGGCCAGGGCCAGTGAGCCGATGGTGTCGATACGCGCCAGTTTGACCGCGTCCTGTTTGCTGGCGAGGTCTTTGCCGATCAGCCGGGTTTGCACGATGGAGCTGTGCAGGTAAAGGTTATGCGGCATTACCGTGGCACCCAGGATCCCGATGGCCAGGTACAACGGCGCAGCGTCGCTGATGGCCGACAGTGACGGGGCGAAGCCACTCAACACGTCCGGCCAGTAGGGTTTGATCAGCACCAGTTCGATAAAGAAGCACACGCCGATGGTCGCGACCAGCGCCAGCATGATCGCTTCCAGTCGGCGGAAACCACGGTTTTGCAAGGCCAGGATCAACAGCGTGTCGAACGCGGTAATGACGATGCCGGTGGTCAGCGACACGCCCAGCAACAGGTGAAACGCCAGGGCGCAGCCGAGCACTTCGGCAAGGTCGGTGGCGATGATCGAAATTTCCGCCAGCACCCACTGCGTGCGGGCCGAGCGTTTGCTGTAGCGCTCACGGCACAGTTGCGCCAGGTCTTTGCCGGTGGCGATGCCCAGCCGTGAACACAGGCACTGCACGGCCATGCCTGCCAGGCTGGCCAGCAGCACCACGAATAACAGGTTGTACCCGTAGCGCGAGCCGGCCTCGATGGCCGTGGCCCAGTTGCCGGGGTCCATGTAGCCAATCGAAATCAGCAGGCCGGGGCCGGCGAACATCAGCGCCCGTTTGAAAAACGAAGCCTTGGGGTCAACGATGACGGAGCCGGCCACTTCCGGCGGGCAGAATGGGGCAGTAGCGATTTTCGGCAGGCTGAATTTCACGCGGTATCCCAGGCAAACATACAAGTCAGAGCCGCAGCTTATCAGTCCGACACGACCGTGCGCATCACCGTCTCCCGCGGCAGGTGGAACGTGTCCACGACCTGCACCACCAGGTCCATCTCCTGGTTCAGCGCCTCGCGCGCCATGCGCTGGCGAATCATGCCGATCATCAACACCGATAAGGTGGTAATCGAGTACGCCGGGCCGGAAAACGCCCGCACGCCCGTCACCAGCAGCATCGCCGCGGCCAATGCCTGGCCCACCACCGGAATCGCCGTGGCGGCACCGCGGCGCACGATAAACCCGGTCAACCCCGCCAACGCCGTGCCACTCAAGGCCGTGGTGGCCGAGCGGCCTACATCGAAGCGGTTGAACAAGCCCTGCTCTTTTTGCGCGGCCGCCTTGAGTTCGGCGTCGAAGGCTTGCCGGTCCGCACGGCTGAGCTTGTCCTTGTATTGCTCGATCAGTTTCTCCGCGACTTGGGACTCGATGTCCGCCAGCGCGACGGTTTCCAGCGCTTGGTCAAACTTGATCCCCAGGCGCTGCGCCACATCTTCGGCGATCTGGCGATAACTCACGCCATGGCCACGGGCCAGGTTCATAAAGCTGTCACCGCCCATGCGCTGCAATTCGATGGCCAGTTTCAGCGGTTCGCGCACGCCGGCATCGATCGATGCACTGCGTTTTTGCGCCATCAATTCGGCCAGGAATTTCAACTCGTCCGGCCGCGCCTGCACCAACGCCGGGAACAACTCCACGTCCTCCTCGGCAAAGCGCACTTCAGTGCTGCGCTGATCGGCGCGGATCATGCCGCGCCGTTCCTGCAACAGGTCGGTGTATTGCACCACCGTTTTCAGCTGCGGCCAGTAGGCGGCATGGTCGAACGTCGCCAGGTGCACATTGGTGACCTTGGCCTTGAGCGCCGGCGTGACATCAATTGCATAACGCCCAATGCAACGTTCGGTGTCCGGTTTCATGGCCAGCGCCCAGTCTTTGCTGGAGTGGCAGTTGATCACACGGCCCTTGAGCGGCGCCGACACTTCATCCCACGGGCTCGACGTACAGATCGCCCCGCCCATCAGCAAGAGGTTATTCAGCGGCAGTTCGCGAGCCACCTCGGGGCTGGCCAGCACGCTCTTGACCAGAATGCGCGCGCCCAGCGAATGCCCGATGAGGTTGATGCGCCGTACCTCCAGCGACTCGGCGTGCAGGTAATTGGCCAGTTCAGGCAACAGGGTCTTGGCCACTTCATCGACGCGCGCCTCGACACTTTTGTAATGGTCGAGGAAATAGGCAATCGCCTTGCCCACGCCCACCGTTGCGGCGCCCAAGCCGCCGCCGCCAAGCATCGAGGTGATCACATCCTTGAAGGGCGCAAACAGGTTTTCGAGAAAATGCCCCGCCGGCCAGAACAGCATGAGGTTGGTCGAGCCTTCGATGCTCGCCAGCTGCTGCTTGAAATTGCCCAGTTGCTGGCGGTTGAAGAAGGCCGAATAACCGTGAACGTAGAGATTGAGCACATCCCCCTGAGGCTCGCCGCACAGTACAAACGTGGGCTTGCGGGTGCGGTGCATTTCATCCCACTGGTGTTGCATGGGCCGGTGACTCCTGGTGACGATGGACGGCGATAGTAACAAAGCATGACCTTGGTGAAGGTGAATCCTGACCGACGTGTGCCGTTTTCAGAACGCAGACGCTGCCCTGGATTTGGCCAGGTAGCGCGCGGGCGCGTCTCCCAGGTTTCGGCGGAACACCGCGGTAAAGGCGCTGGAACTGCTGAACCCCAACCCCAACGCCACCTCGGTAATGGAGGCGCCATGACTGAGCCGCGCAGTGGCTTCAAGCAGGCAGACCTGCTGACGCCAGGCCACAAACGTCATGCCGGTGCCTTCGTGGAAATGGCGAGTGAAGGTGCGTCGGCTCATGTTCGACCACTGGGCCATCTCATCCAGGGAGATGGTCTGCGCAGGGGCCTGCAGAAAACGCCGGCAAGCCTGGGCCAGACGTGGCTCGGCAGGCAACGGCGCGCTGAGGGGCACTTCGGGCATGGCGCTTATTTCATCGATCAACAGCGTCAATATGCACTGCTGACGGACCGTAATCGCCGCCGACGGCGCGATCGCCAGTGCCGCTTCCAACAGATGCCTGAGCAATGGCGACACCTCGAATACCTGGCAACGATCCCGCAGCCCTGCCCGCTTGGCAGCCTGGTCATCGAGGTAGGTATTGAGCATCACCACATCGCCGCGCATGTGCATTTCATGGGGCACACCGCCCGGCACCCAGATCGCCCGCTGCGGCGGCACCACCCAATTGCCGAGGTCGGTGAACATCCGCAACGCACCGGTAGAGGCGTAGGCAAATTGCCCGCGTGCATGGGTATGCCGCTCGAAGACGGTGCCGCACGCATAGTCGCGCAGCGTGACGACGGCTTCAGGGTCAGTGGTTTCAAATGTCGGGATCATGGCCCGATAGTGTCAAATTATGACCTGACATAGCAAGCGGGCCATACGGCCCCGCCCTAGCATGATGGCCCGGATCAACCCATTCAAAGGCCCGCCCATGCACAAGCAACACCTCGCCCTCGCCCTGCTCGTCACCCTGGTGTGGGGTTTGAACTTCCCCATTACCCAGTTGGGCTTGCGCTCAATCGACCCGTTTGTACTGACCGGCATCCGCTTTACCCTCGCCGCCTTGCCGCTGGTGTTCTTCATCAAGCGCCCCGCCGTCAAGTTCGGCTATGTGGCGGCCTATGGCGTTATCTTCGGGCTGGGCATGTGGGGCGTGATCAACTACGGCATCCAGGCAGGCGTCAGCCCTGGAATCGCCTCGCTGATCATTCAGCTCAGCGTGTTTTTCACGCTGGGCTGGGGCTATCTGTTGTTCAAGGAACACATTCGCCGTGCGCAGTGGGTCGGCGCTTTGCTCGCCCTGATTGGCCTGACGGGGATCATCTGCACCCAAGACGGCGAGCATGCGGTGCTCGGCGTGCTGCTGATCGTGCTCAGCGCGTTGGCGTGGAGCATCGGCAACATCATCATCAAAGCGTCGGGGGTGAAGGAAATTTTCTCGTTCATGGTGTGGGCCAGCCTGTTTCCGCCGGTGCCGTTGTGTCTGATGGCCTGGTGGATGCACGGCAGCACCGCGTTCGAGAACGTGCCCGCCAGCCTCGACCGCACCGCGGTGATGTCGATCCTGTTTCAGGTTTATTTGGCCACGCACTTTGCCTATTGGGGCTGGAATTCGTTGCTCAAGGCCTACCCCGTTTCGACCGTGGCGCCGCTGTCGTTGCTGATACCGGTATTCGGCATCGGCAGTTCGATGCTGATACTGGGCGAGCGCATTTCCACGCCCCACCTGGTCTTCATCATGGTCATTATCAGCGGCCTGGCGATAGGGCTTTACCGCAAGCCGATTGTGCAAACCGATAGATAGTCATGGCAAAAAACCGGGATGTTGTTCGCGCATTCAGTCCACTAGCATTCGCCCTGTCTAGTACTGAACCGAGGAAACACCATGAGCACGCCCGAGTTTTTTGTCACCCCAGGTTATGGCGATTACCTGCGCGAACACCTGCACTATTCCCAGGCGGTCAAAGTCGGTAACCGCGTGGAAACCTCCGGCCAGGGAGGTTGGGATGATGACTTCCAGATCCCTGCCGACCTCGGCGAAGAAATCGCCCGGGCCTTTCATAACCTGGAGCGCACCCTGGCCAGCGCTGGCGCGCAGTGGGCGCATGTGATTCACGTCAACTCCTACCACGTCGGTGGCTTCCCACCGGAGGTCAACGAGGCGATGGTCAAGCAGTACCGGCGCTACATGCCCGACCACGCGCCGATCTGGACGCAGGTCGGCGTGCAGGCGCTGGGTCTGCCGACCATGCGTGTAGAGATTCGTGTGACCGCGATTATTCCCTGACACCGAACGTACGCATCACCCATTCGGTAAATACCTTGAGCCGTGCGCTCTGGTGACGGTTGGGCGGGTAAAGGATGTGCAGCGCCGTGGGCGGGCGCGACCAGTCCGGCAATACGCTGACCAATTGGCCGGTGTCCAGGTAGTACTGCACGATGGAGGTCAAATGCTGCCCGACGCCAAGGCCGGCGAGCAGCATTTCCTTGAGGCCATTGCCTTCGTTGGTCGAGAAGGCGCAGCCGTTGACCTCGATACGCTGCCCGCCCTTCTCGAAAATCAGCGGCTCCGGCTTGCCCGAGCCGGTGAAGAAATAACCGGCTTTGAGGTGGTTGTTCTGCAGGTCCTCGGGCGAGACCGGCAGCCCTCTGCGGGCAACGTAACTGGGCGCCGCGCAGGTCAGGTACTCAAGGTCAGCCACCTTGCGCCCGATCATTGCCATGTCGTCCAGCGTGCCGGCACGGATCACGCAGTCAACGCCCTCCCCGACGATATTCACGGCACGGTCACTGATCCCCAGGGCAATAGTGATGTCGGGGTACTGCCGATGAAAATCCACCAGCGCCGGGATCAACAGGCAATTGGCAAACGAGGCCGGTGCGTCCACGCGCAGATGCCCGCCGGGCTTGAGAATTTGCCCGCGCGCGGCGCTGTCCACTTCATCCAGCTCAGCCACCAGCCGCCGTGCATGGCCATAGTATTCGAGCCCTTCGGACGTCGGCGCCAGGGCGCGGGTGGTGCGGTGTATCAACTTGAGGCCCAGGTGTTTTTCAAGGTCGGTGATCAGCTTGCTGACCGTGGAGCGTGGCAGCGCCAGCTGGTCGGACGCACGGCTGAACGAACCGGTATCGACGACACGGACAAAGGCGCGCAGGGCGAGAAGTTGGTTCATGTGAGTGCCTCAATGCGACTTAGTCAGCGAAGTTGTCGATCATGACCTCGCCACCGGCAAACGTCGCGATTCACTATTTTTAATGGGCGTATTCCCAGATTGAAACACAGCGTGTGGCAAGCGGGCTTGCCCCGCGTTGGGTTGCGCAGCAGGCCCGGATTCAGCCGCTGCGGAGTATCTGACACATCGCATCCTTGTTTGAAGGGCTGCTTCGCAACCGAACGGGGGGCAAGCCCCCTCGCCACAAAGAGCGTGCCTCGGCACTGGGCTCCAAAAAAAACCGCCCTTACGGGCGGTTAAAGGTGCTCGGCCTTGATCAAAAACCGAGGGAGAAACTGACGGTCATCGCGTGGTCCTTATCGTTACGCGAGAGTTGACCCGAGTAGCCCAGGCCCAGCTTGCCGTTCTGGCTGATCTGGTAATCCAGCCCCGCCTCCAGAACCGCACTGTCCTTGGCAATCGGTACACCTTGGGTGCTGAACGAACCCCCGCCGTTGATAAAGCTCAAGTCGGCATCGGGCTTGGTATCGCCGAAGGCGTGGCGCCAGCCGATGCTGCCCCGAGGGGTGATTTTCGAGCCGTTGCCCAGGGTGATGGTCTGGCCAACACGCACGCCCAAGGTGGAGAAGGTCACGTCCTGATCAGCATCGCCGCGCAGCGCCGCCGACCCGCCTTTCTCCTTGAGTGTGTCGCTGTCGTAGTTGACGTAGGCCAGGCCGGCGAACGGTTCGACTGCCACGCTGCCGGCTGTGAGGGTGTAGCCCACTTCACCGAACACTTGCGCGCTGCGTGCCTTGTAATCGGCTTTCAGACGCTGACCTTCGCCAGCGACCGCCACGTCGCGTTTGCTTTCGATGTCATGCCAGCTGTAGGCCACGCCCATACGCGCGGCGAATGCTTCCTGTTGGTAAGCGGTGTAGGCCATCAAGTGGTAGCTGTCGACGTCGGCGCTGGAGCTGCGGCGCTTGGCGTCCAGGTCGCTGCGGGTGTAGCCGGCGGCCACGCCGACGCGCCAGGCGTCATCCACTTGCTTGTCGGTGCCAAGCAGGAAGCCGCCAAGGTTGCGGTCCAGCTTGGCGGCGTTGCTGTCGCCGCCCATGTGGCCCCAGGTGCCAAGCACGCGCATCCAGCCGACCATCTCGCCGTGGCAACCGGCACTGCTCAAGCGGTTTTCGCTTGGCGCCAGGCTGTTGCGTGGGTCGTCCTCGCGATAGCAGCCAGGTTGGCGCAGGCGCTCGTTGACCGCGTCACGGATGTAGCGCGAATCCTCAAGCATTGCGCTGGCGGTGCTGGCGTGGATCTCGCCGGACAAGCTGTCAAAAGCGGCACGCGCCCCGGCAGCATCGGTGTTGAGCAACGCATTTTGCACCGCGGCCCCGCCCACGGCGGCGCCTCTGTCGAGTGCAGCCGCCACGCCACGCTGGTTACCGGTGGCCGCTACGCTGGCGTAGCTGACGTTATTGCGGCTGACCGCCAACGCCACTTGAGTGGGGCTGTAGTCCAGCGAGGTGGAGAGGAACGCCAGGTTCTCCAGGTTGGTGTTGCTGAACGTGCCGTTCACCGCGCCGGCAGTCAGCAGGGTGTAGGTGGTTGCCCCGGTGTACGGCGCCAGGTTGATCACATTCAGGGTGCCGCCCAGGTTAGCCGTGCCGCCGACCGCCAGAGAACCGCTGACCGAAGGCGTGATGACCAGGTTCAGTGCGCCCGTGCTGGCGTTGGTGAAGTTACCGGCCACCGTCAGCTTGCCGCCATCGGGTGTCACGCTGCCGTTGTTGACCAGCGAACCGACACTGCCGTTACCGGTCAGGCCCGCGCCATTGGCGACCGTCACCTGCCCGCCGAACACCGTGCCCGGATTGGCCGCGTTGCCGACTTGCAGCACACCTTGATCCACCGCCACGGTGCCGCTGAACGGCTGATTACCGGTCAGCAACAGCGCCCCGGCGCCTTGTTTGGTGAGGCTGCCGGTGCCGGTCAACGTGCCCTTGAAGGTGCCATTGGTGGCCTGCACGAACAGCATGCGCGCATTGTTCAGGAACCGGCCTTGCAAGCTGAGCGTGTTACCGGCCAACGTACCGCCGCTGACGGTAGTGCCACCGGTGTAGGTGTTGGCGCCGGTCAGCAACAAGGTGCCGGCATCAAGTTTGTTGATCGCCCCGCCGCCCACGATCGGCGCAGCAATCTCCGTGGTGACGCCCGAATTGACCCGCACCACCGCCGTGCCGGTAGGCGACAAGGTGCCCCCTGCCCCCGCCGTCAGCGTGTAGCCAGGGTCAAGAAATTGCAGCCCGGTAAAGCCTTGGTTGCCGACCACGGTGACCGTGCCGCCCTGCCCGCCAAACACGGCAAACTGGTTGTTCGACGCCTGGCCTTGGGTGCCGGTCGGATCGGTCCAGTTGGTGCCAGGGCCCCAGGTGCCGCTGCCACCGGTGATGGTGCCGTCGGGGTTGGTGGTGCCGCCGTTCCAGAACTGGATCTGCCCGGGTGCGGTTTGCACCAGCAGGTTGAGCTGGTTGGCGAGTGCCGTCTGCAAGGTCAGATCGCCTGCGCCGACGGGCAGTGTGCCAAGGGTCAAACCGTTGTCGGTCAGGCTGCCGCCGTAGCGGAACAGTTGATAAACGCCGGCACCAAAGCCGCCCGCGTCAGTGACGTTGAGCGTGCCATCCAGGGTCAGGTTACCCGCCACATTCACCGCCGTGGTCGACGCACCCGGTGCGCCGAGGGTGAAGTCCAGCGTGGTGCCGGACGACAACGCCAACGAACCGACCGACAGCGGCGTCGCCGCCCCGGCCTTGAGTACCGAACCATCGGCCATGTTCACTGCGCCGCCCAGCGTGCCGCTGCCGCCGAGCGTCGCGCCGCTGGCAACCTGTACCGCCGCACTGTTCAACGTGCCATTGACCAGCACGCTGCCCGCGTTGACGTTGGTGTTGCCGGTGAAGGTGTTATTGCCGGTCAGCAGCAACGCGCCGGTGCCGGTTTTATTCAACACCCCGGCGCCGGTGAGGTTGCCGGTGTAGGTGCCATCGGCGCCCTGCTCGAAGGTCAGAGTCGCGTTGTTGGCAATCGCCCCTTGCAGGCTGGTGGTATTGCCGGTGGTGTTGCCGCCATTGAGTGTGGTGCCACCGCTGTAAGTGTTGGCGCCGGTCAGCAGCAACGCGCCAGTGCCATTTTTTACCAGGCTGCCGGTGCCGCTGACCGCGCCGTTGAGGGCCAGGTCATGGCTGCCGGCCAGCGTCAGCGGGCCGCCCAGGTTGATGGCGTTGGCCAGTTGCAGGTCGGTGCTGGTATCCAGAGCGGCAGCGCCGCCAACGGTCAGCGCGCCGGTGCCGAGCGCTGCGTTGTTGCCCAGGACCAGTTGGCCGGCATTCAAGCCGGTGCCGCCGCTGTAGGTGTTGGCGCCGTTGAGGGTCAGTGTCGCCGCGCCTTTTTTCAACAGGCTGCCGTTGCCGCTGAACCGGCCGTTGAGCGTCAGCGCACGGCTGCCGCCAATGGCCAATGCGCCGTTGAGTACCGCAGCGTTGTCGAGCGTGACGGCTGCGTTGCTGTCCAGCGTGGTGCCGTCAGCGGCCGTCAGCGTGCCCGTGCCCAGCGCGCTGTTGCTGCCCACCACCAGCGTGCCGCCATTGAGCGCGGTGCCGCCGGTGTAGGTGTTGCTGCCGTTGAGCACCAGGGTGCCGCTGTCGAGTTTGGCCAGGGTGCCCGCGCCAGCCAGGGTCACGCCCAGGGTGGCGGTGGCGTTCGGGTCGACCCGAATCGCGGTGTTGCCGGTGCCGCCGTTGACCAGATTGAGCACGCCCGCCGTGCCGGAGGCCAGGTTATAGCCGTCGGTGACGAACTGCATGCCGGTAATCGTTTGCGTGCCATCCACGCTCACGTTACCCGCAGCGCCCTGGAACACTGCAAAACTGCTGCCCCAATTCTGGTTGAGCGTGCCATCGACATTGGTCCAGTTGGTGAGGCCGGTGCCCCAGGTACCGTTGCCGCCTTCGATGGCGCCATTGCCGATCAGGTTGCCGCCATCCCAGAATTGCACGGTGGTATTGGGCGCCTTCACCAACACGTTGACCTTGTTGCTGATGGCCGTCTGCACCTCTACGTCACCCGGGATCACACTGCCGGGCAGCGTGCCGAGGGTCAGGCCGTTATTGGTCAAGGCCCCGCCGTAATTGATGATGTTATAGACGCCGCTGCCGAAACCACCAACATCGGTGACGTTAAGGTTGCCGCCCAGGGTCAGGTCGCCGCCGACATTGAGCAGCCCATTACCGCCACCCACCACCGGAACGCCGAGTCCGACGTCCAGATTGGCGTTGCCGCCCAGCACCAACGAGCCCACCGACAAGGTGCTGCCGGTGTTCAGGCCGATGTGACCACCGTCGGCCACCGTCACGGCGCCCGCCAACGAGCCGGTGCCGGTCAGGGTCGCGCCGTTGTTGACCGCGACGGTGCCGCTGGCCAGCGAGCCGCTGACATTCAAGGTGCCGCCATTGACGTTGGCGGCGCCGCTGATGGCGTTTGCGCCGGTCAGGTTGAGCGCGCCGGTGCCGTTTTTATCCAGGTTACCGGCGCCGTTCAGCGCACCCGCGAAGGTGTTGTCCAGGTTGCTGCTGCCCACCGCCACGGTAGTGCCGCCCGCCACCTGAACCGTGCCGTTGCCGGCCAGGCTGTTGAGGTTGGCATTGCCACCCAGGTTGAGACGGGTGCCCGCGCCAACGTTGACGCCCGACGTGTTACCCAGCGCTCCATTGCCCACGGTGGTCACACTGCCGCCCACCACCGTGAGCGGGCCGGTGAAGGTGTTGTTGGCGCTGAGCAGCAGGTCTGCAGCGCCGTTCTTGATCAGCGCCGCGTTGCCCGCCAGTACACCGGCCAGGGTCAGGTCATTGCTGCCGGCCACACTGAGGTCGGCGTTGAGATTCACCGCGTTTGCCAGTACCAGCGGCGCACTGTTGTCCAGCGTGCCCGCGCCACTCACGGTCAGCGCGCCCGAGCCCAGGGCGGTGGCGGTGCCAACGGTCAGCGTACCGGCATTGAGGGTAGTGCCGCCGCTGTAGGTGTTGGCGCCATTGAGTGTCAGGTTGGCGGTGCCGTTTTTGCTCAACGAACCGCTGCCATCCACCACGCCGTCAAGGCTTAGGCCATCGGTGCCGCCGACGGTCAGCGCAGCATTGAGCGTGGTGTTATTGGCCAACGCCAGTGCAGTGCTGGTGTCCAGCGTTGCCGCACCGTTGACGGCCAGCGCGCCGCTGCCCAGTGCCGCGCCGTTGCCCAGGGTCAAGGTGCCTGCATTCAGCTGCGTGCCACCGAGGTAGGCATTGTTGCCGTTGAGCGTCAGGTTGCCCGCGCCGCTTTTGGTCAGGCCACCGGCACCGGTGACCAGGCCGTTGAGGGTCAGGTCGGCACTGCCGAGAATGCCCAGGTTGCCCGCCAGGTTCACCGCATTGGCCAGGGTCACGGCGGAACGGGTGTCGAGGGTGGTTCCGGCAGCGACATTCAAGGCGCCGGCGCCCAACGCGGTGTCGGAAGCCAGAATCAGCCCGCCAGCGTTCAGCGCGGTAGGCCCGGCATAGCTGTTGTTGCCACTCAAGGTCAGGCTGGCGATGCCATTTTTGATCAGGCTGCCGGTGCCCGCCACCGTGCCGGCCAGGGTCAGCGCATTGCTGCCGCCAACCGTCAGCGTGCCGTTGACAGTCACGTCGTTGGCCAGGCTGACCGCAGCGTTGCTGTCCAGGGTCGTGCCGTTGGCCGTGGTCAGCGCACCGGTACCCAGCGCGCTGTTATTGCCGACCACCAGGGTGCCGCCGTTGAGCACGGTGCCGCCGGTATAGGTGTTGGCGCCGTTGAGCACCAGGGTGCCCGCGTCCAGTTTGGCCAACGTGCCGCCACCGTTGAGCGTGACGCCCAGCGTCGCGGTGGCGTTAGGGTCAACACGCACGGCCGTATTGCCGGCGGTGCCGTTGAACAAGGTCAAGGCCCCCGCCGCGCCGCCGACCAGGTTGCAGCCGTCGGTGACAAATTGCAGGCCGGTAATTGCTTGAGCGCCGTCCACGGTGACAGTACCCGCCGCGCCCTGGAAGATCGCGAAGCTGTTGGGGCTCCAGGCAGTGTTGGCCAGGCCGTTGAGGCTGGTCCAGTGGGTGCCGCCGGCATTCCAGCTGCCGGTGCCGCCATCGACAGTGCCGTTCGGCAACAATTGGCTGCCATCCCAGAACTGCACGTTGGTGCTGCCATTGACCAGCAAGTTGATCTGGTTGCCGATGCTGGTCTGCACATCCAGATCGCCCAGCGACACGTTCACCGGCACGCTGCCGAGTGCAAGGCCGTTGTTGGTCAGGCTGCCGGTGTAGTTGATCAGGCGATAGAGACCGACACCGAAGCCGCCGATATCGTGCACATTCAGCGTGCCGTCGAGGGTCAGGTTGCCGCCCACATTGATCAGTGCCGTGCCGCCGGTGGACGCCGCGCCCAGGCCCGCATCAAGGTTGGAGTTGCCATTGAGTACCAGCGAGCCGACGGTCAGGGCATTGCCCGAGTTCACCGCCAGATGGCCGCCATCGGCAATGTTCACGTTGCCCGCCAGGGTGCCGGTACCGCCCAGGGTGGCGCCGCTGGCGACGCCCACAGTGGCGCTGCCCAGCGAACCGTTGACGAGCAAGCTGCCGGCATTCACCTGGGTATCACCGGTCAGCGAGCTGATGCCGCCGAGGGTCAATGCACCGCTACCGATTTTAGTGAAGTTGCCCGCGCCGGTGAGCACGCCACCGAAGCTGCCATCCAGGTTGTTGCCGCCCACACTCAACGTGTTGCCGGTGCCGACCTGGGCCACGCCGTTGCCGCTCAGGGCGCCGAGGCTGGCCGAGCCGCCCAGGTTCAGTTGCGTGCCGCTGCCGAGGTTGACCCCGGCACCTACGCCCAGCGCGCCATTGCCCACCGTGGTCAGGCTGCCGGCTTGTACATCGAAGAGGCCGGAGAAGCTGTTGTTGCCGGCCAGATTCAGGTCGCCGGTGCCAGTCTTGATCAAGTTACCGCTGCCCGCCAGCACGCCGGTCAGGCCCAGGTTGTTATTGAGAGCGCCCACCGTCAACGCGGCATTGACGTTGACCGCATTGGCCAGCACCAAGGGAGCAGCGGTGTTCAGGCTGGCTGCACCGCCGACGGTCAAGGCGCCAGTGCCCAGGGCGGTTGCGGTGCCCAGGGTCAGGGTGCCTGCATTCAGGGTGGTGCCGCCTTGATAGGTATTCACGCCAGCGAGCGTCAGGTTGGCCGCGCCGTTCTTGACCAGCGCCCCGTTGCCGCTGAGCACACCGCCCAGGTTCAAGTCGTTGCTGCCGGCCACCGTCAGCGCGGCGTTCAACGCCACGTTATTGGCCACGGCCAGCGCGGCGCTGTTGTCCAGGGTCGAGGCGCCGCCGACGCTCAGGTTACCCAGGCCCAGGGCGGTGCCCGTTCCCAGGGTCAGGGTACCCGCGTTCAGCGTCACGCCGCCAAGGTAGCCATTGGCACCACTGAGTATCAGGTTGGCCGCGCCGTTTTTGGTCAGGCTGCCCGCACCGTTGATGCTGCCCGCCAGTGTCAGGTCGGCCGTTCCGCCGATGCCCAGGTTACCGGCAAGATTGATCGCGTTATTGGCCGTGACCGCAGTGCTGGCGTCCAACGTTGTGCCGTTGGCCGCATTCAAGGTGGCGCTGCCCAACGCCGTGTTGGAAGCCAGGATCAGCCCACCCGCGTTCAAGGCCACCGGGCCGAGGAAGGTATTGGTGCCGCCCAATGTCAGGTTGGCCGTGCCGTTCTTGATCAAGCCGCCGACGCCGCTGACCGCACCGTTGAGGCTCAGCGCATTGCTGCCCGCCACGCTCAGGTTGCCGTTCAAGAGCAGCGCATTGCCCAGGGTCACTGCGGCATTGCTGTCCAGTGTCGTGCCGCTCACCGTCGTCAACACACCGCTGCCCAGCGCGGTGTTGCTGCCAACCACCAGCGTGCCGCCGTTGAGCGTGGTGCCGCCGCTGTATGTGTTGGCGCCACTGAGGACCAGGGTGCCGGTGTCGAGTTTATTGAGCGTGCCGATGCCGTCGATGTTCACGCCGATGGTCGCGGTGGCGCCTGGGTCAACACGAATGGCAGTGTTGCCGGTGGTGCCGTTGACAGCCGTCAATTGCCCGCCGGCGCCGCTGACCAGGGTGTAGCCGTCGGTGGCGAACTGCATGCCCGTGAACAGTTGCGGCCCTTGCACCGTGACGGTGCCCGCCGCGCCTTGGAACACCGCAAAGTCGCTGGCCCATGCCTGGTTGAGCGTGCCGTTGACGTTGGTCCAGTTGGTGCCGGCGCTGGTCCAGATACCGGTGCCGCCATCCACGGTACCGTTAGGAATGGTCTGGCTGCCGTCCCAAAAACGAATATTGGCGTTGGGCGCCGATACCAGCACATTGACCTGGTTGCCCACAGAGGTTTGCACCACCAGGTCACCCAGGCCAAATCCGACCGGTACGCTCGCCACATTCAGGCCCAGGTCGGTGAGCACGCCGGTGTAGTTGATCAAGCGATAGACGCCAACGCCGAAACCCCCGGCATCCGTCACGTTCAGGTTGCCGGCGAGGGTCAGGTTGCCGCCCACATTCAGCAAGGATGTCGTCGACGGTGCGCCCAGGGCCACATCCAGATTGGCGCCTGCACCCAATGTCAGCGCGCCGGCCGACAAGGTATTGCCGCTGCTCAGCGCCAGGTGCCCGCCTGTGTTGATGTTGACTGTGCCCAACAGCGAACCGGTGCCGGTCAGGGTGCCGCCGCTGTTGACATCGACCAGGTTGCTGCCCAACGAGCCGCTGAGGTTCAGGGTGCCCGCATTGATGGTGGTGTTGCCGGTGAGGCCGTTGATGCCGGTGAGGTTGAGGGTGCCGATGCCGACTTTGGTCAGGCCGCCGCCGCCACTGAGGTCGCCGTCAAAGGTGCTGGTGGTGTTGAGGCCGCCAACGCTCAGTGTGGTGCCTGTGCCGAGCTGCACCGAACCGCTGCCGGTCAACGCTGCAAGGCTGCTGTCCACGCCGAGGTTGAGTGCCGCCCCGGCGCTGATGTTGGCGCCGGAGGTATTGCCCAGGGCACCGGTGCTGAGCGTGGTCACGCTGCCGGAGAGAATATTCACCGCACCGGTAAAGGTGTTGGTGCCACTCAATGTCAGGTCAGCCAGGCCATTTTTGATCAGGTTGCCGGCGCCGCTGACCACACCGTTCAGGTTGAGGTTGTTGTTACCGGCGACGGTCAGGTCGGCATTCAGCGCAACGGCATTGCCGATGCCGAAGGATGCGCTGTTGTCCAGGGTCGCCGCGCCACCGACAGTCAACGCGCCGCTGCCCAGGCCATTGGCGTTACCCAAGGTCAAGGCCCCGGCATTGAGGGTGGTGCCGCCGCTGAAGGTGTTGATGCCATTCAAGGTCAGGTTGGCGGCGCCGTTTTTGATCAAGGGGCCAGTGCCGCTGATCACGCCGCCCAGGGTCAGGCCATTGGTGCCGCCCACGCTCAGGCCGGCATTGAGGGCTACGTTATTGCCCAGGTTGACAGCCGCGCTGCTGTCCAGGGTAGCGGCGCCGCCAACCGTCAAGTCGCCAAGCCCCAGGGCGGTGTTATTGCCGACCGTCAACGTGCCGTTATTGAGCGTGGTGCCGCCCAGAAACCCATTGGCGCCATTGAGAATCAGGTTAGCCGCGCCATTCTTGACCAGGCTGCCTGCGCCATTGACCAGCCCGGTCAGTGTCAGGTCGGCAGTGCCGCCGATAGCCAACGCACCGGCAAGGTTGACCGCGTTGTTCAAGCTGGCTGCGGTACTGGCGTCCAGGCCGGTACCGGCGGCGGCATTCAGCGTACCGGCGCCGAGCGCGGTGTTGGCACCGACCACCAGCTTGCCGGCGTTGAGCGCCGTATCACCCAGGAATGTATTGGCACCGTTCAGGACCAGGTCGGCCGGGCCGTTTTTGATCAAGCCACCAATGCCCGCGACGACGCCATTGAGGGTCAGCGCGTTGCTGCCACCCACGGTCACGGTGCCGCCCAGGTTTACGTTGTTGCTCAGGCTCACCGCAGCACCGGCGTCCAGCGTGGTGCCGCCCGTTGCGCTCAACGCGCCGGTGCCCAGCGCGGTGTTGGAACCAACAACCAACGAACCGGCGCTCAGTGCAGTGGGGCCGGTGTAGGTGTTGACACCGTTGAGGATGAGACTCGACGTGCCGGTTTTGACCAAACCATTCGCGCCGCTGATGATGCCGTTCAAGGTCAGCGGGCTGACGCCGCCTGCCGTCAGGTTGGCGTTGAGGGTAATCGCGTTATTGAGGGCGAGCCCCGCGTTGCTGTTCAAGCTGGCTGCGCCGCCTACGGTCAGGGCACCGGTGCCCAGCGCGCTTGCGTTGCCCACTGTGAGCGTACCGCCGTTGAGCGTGGTGCCGCCCTGGAAGGTGTTCGCAGCATTGAGCACGACGCTGGAAACGCCGTTTTTGATCAGGCCCGAGGCGCCATCAATCACGCCGCTGAGGGTCAATGGGGTGGTGCCGGCCAGGGTCAGGTCGGCGCCCAGGTTGATGGCATTTGCCAGGTTGACACCCGCCGCGTTATCCAGCGTCGAAACACCGGCCACGCTCAGCGCGCCAGTGCCCAAGGCCAGGTCGTTACCGACGTTCAACGTGCCGCCATTGAGCGTGGTGCCGGCGAGGAAAGTGTTGGCGCCGCTGAGAATCAGCGCGGCCGTGCCATTCTTGGTCAGCCCGCCTGCGCCACTGAGGACGCCCGTCAGGCCAAGGGTATTGCTACCGGCAATGTTCAGGTTGCCGGTCAGGTTCAGGCCGTTGTTGAGGTTGATTGCACTGCTGGCATCCAGCGTGGTGTTGTCGGCGGTGGTCAGCGTGCCGCCTGTGCCCAATGCCGTGTTGTTGCCCAGCACCAGCGCACCGGCATTCAGGCTGGTGTTGCCGGTGAAGGTGTTGGCACCCGTGAGGCTTAATGCAGCGGCGCCGTTTTTGATCAGGCCCCCGTTGCCGGAGATGACGCCGCCAAGGCCCAGCGCCTGGGTGCCGCCAACCGTCAACGCGCCCGTCAGATTGACGGCGTTGCCGAGGGTGACAGCGGTGCTGGCGTCCAGCGAGGTGCCCGCTGCGGTATTCAGCGCGCCCGTGCCCAAGGCGGTGTTGGAACCCACCACCAGGCCACCGCCGTTAAGCGAGGTCAACCCGCTGCGGGTGTTGTTGCCGGTCACGGTCAGCAGGCTTGCGCCGGTTTTGATCAAGCCACCGGCGCCGGACATCACGCCAGCGAGGGTCAGCGGGTTGGTGCCGGTCAGCGTCAGGTCGCCGGTCAGGGCCAGGTTATTGTTCAGTGTCGGCGCCCCGCTGGCGTCCAGGTTGGCATTGCCCGTCACGCTCAAGGCGCCGCTGCCCAGGGCATTGCCACTGGTCAACACCAACGTGCCGGCGCCCAGGCTGGTGGTGCCGGTGTAGCCGCTGTTGTTGCCGCTGAGGGTCAGGCTGCCGGTGCCGGTTTTGCTGATGCCCGAAGCGCCGCTGATCGCGCCGGCCAGCGTCAGGGCGCCGGTGCCGGTGGCCGTCATGGCACCGTTGAGGGTGATCAGGTTGTTCAGGTTGATCGTGCCAGGCGCCGACAGTGACGTCGCGCCTGTGAACGTCACCGTGCCGGTACTGAAAGCCTGGTTATTGCCCAGTTGCACCGTGCCGCCGTTGAGCGTGGTGTTACCGAGGTAGGTGTTGATGCCGGTCAGGGACAGTTGGCCGCTGCCGACCTTGGTCAAACCCCCGGCGCCTGAGACCACGCCGGACAACGTCGTGGCGTTGGTACCCTGGACCGTCAGGCCGCCCGCGCCGAGCGACACCAGATTACTGACGTTCAAGCCCGCGTTGCTCGCCTGCAGGACCCCGCCGTTGGAGGTCAGCACGCCGCTGCCAAACGACGCATTGTTATTGAACTGCGCAACCCCGCCATTGAGCGTGGTACTGCCCGACACCAGCGGACCTTGCAGGGTCCAGGTGCCACTGTTGATCGTCAGGTTGTTGAAGTTGACGTAATTGGCGCTCGACGCAGTGCCCACACCCGTAGTACCGCCGCCGACACCGACAGGGTTCTGCAGAATCAGTGAGTTGACGCCCCCCGCACCGCCATCGACCGTGCCCGTCGGGCCAAAGGTCAAATTGATCCCAGCCAGGCCGCCCAACCCCACACTGACCTGGACACCGTCGCCCACGCTCACGCTGGAGCCGGTAACGGCAGTGAAGGTGTTGGTGCCGTTCGCCCCCATCGAGACGCCGCCCGTGATCGCACCGGCGTTGGTGAACGTGTTGCCCGCCGCAGAGGTTTCGAACGCCACCCGCCCATTGATAACGCCGGTGCTGCTGTTGACCATGTTGACTTGGGAACCGCCGTATACCCCGACCACCGGCGTGTCGGCCAGCGTTATGCCGCCCACCGACAAACCGGTGGAGGTAATCGTGCCGTTGTTGGTGATGCTCGTGGTGCCGGTCGCTGCGTTGTTAACTGAAAGCGCCAGGCCGCCGAGGCTCGTGAGATTGAGCCCAAGCAACATCCCGGTGCCGCGCATGATGCCACTGGCATTGTTGAGCACGCTGACCGTACTCGACGCGCCAGTGCCGATGAAAGCGCCACCACTGAGTACCGACACGAGGCCCAGAAGTGCCGGGTCGAGGGTGCCCGAGTTGTTCAAGCTGATGTTGACGCCGGTGAGGTCCAGCACGTGGCCGCCCAGCGTCGCATTCATCTGCGCGCCCGCGTTGACGTTCACGGTCAAGCCGTTGGTGGCGCTGCTGAAGTTATTCAGAAACAGCGGCAGGCTCGGCACGCCCGTACAGGTCACGGTAGAACCTGCCGTCGAGCAGGTGGCTAATGCCTCAGGACTTGCCAGGCCAACCATCAACCCGACAATCCCGAGTCGAATGGCCATGTTCAGAGGGGCGATACGCGATACACCGGCAGCAGCAAGTCTTCTATCCACGTCCAACTCCTTCGTGGTCCAAGCTTTCATCCATGAATGCGCAGAAGCCCAACGCTATTGACCCACACGCATCGAATTCGAAATACCTGACCGTGGTGACAACTGATCTAGTTTGTCGAAACGGTAGTAGACCTACAGAAAAGTCATTGAATTAAATGGTATTAATACTTTCGTAAGCGCCCGGTAAGAATGGGACTACAGCCAATATCCATTGCCTGTCGCGTCAAAAATACAAGTTTCGAAATGTAAAAAAGCGCTCTAATGGCGCCCTGTTGATTGGCTTTAAAGATCCTGGAGTTCGCAATGCCCCATGAAGGCAACCTGTTACAAGCAGCCGTGGTGTTCCTGCTCGCCGCCGTGCTGACCGTGCCGTTGGCCAAGCGTCTGCAACTGGGCGCAGTGCTGGGTTATCTGTTCGCGGGTGTGATCATCGGCCCTTCTGTATTGGGCCTGATCGGCAACCCGCAAAGCGTGGCGCAGTTCTCTGAATTGGGCGTGGTGTTGCTGCTGTTCATCATCGGTTTGGAGCTGTCGCCCAAGCGTTTATGGGTGATGCGCAAAGCGGTGTTCGGCGTGGGCCTGGCCCAAGTGCTGCTGACCGGGCTGGTGATGGCGGTGGTGGCGTTGTGGCTGTTTGGCCAGGCCTGGAACAGTGCGATTGTGCTGGGCCTGGGCCTGGCGCTGTCCTCCACCGCGTTTGGGCTGCAAAGCCTGGCCGAACGCAAAGAGCTGAATCAGCCGCACGGGCGCCTGGCGTTTGCGATTCTGTTGTTTCAGGACATCGCCGCGATTCCACTGATCGCGATGGTGCCGCTGCTGGCCGGCAGTGATCACCCGACCACTGAAGCCCAGGGCTTGCAACACGTGCTGCAGATACTCGGCAGCATCGCCGTGGTGATCATCGGCGGACGCTACCTGCTGCGTCCGGTGTTTCGCATTGTCGCCAAGACCGGCCTGCGCGAAGTGTCCACCGCCACCGCGCTGCTGGTGGTGATCGGCACGGCCTGGTTGATGGAGCTTGTGGGTGTGTCGATGGCCCTCGGCGCCTTCCTCGCCGGGCTGCTGCTGGCGGACTCCGAATACCGCCACGAACTCGAAGCGCAGATCGAACCGTTCAAGGGCCTGTTGCTCGGCCTGTTTTTCATCAGTGTGGGCATGGGCGCCAACCTCAGCCTGCTGCTCAGTTCGCCGCTGGTGGTGATCGGCCTGACCCTGCTGTTGATCGGCTTGAAGCTGCCGCTGCTGTATGCGGTTGGCCGGATGGCAGGCGACCTCAATCGCGAGAGCGCGCTGCGCCTGGGCGTGGTGCTGGCCGCCGGCGGTGAGTTTGCCTTTGTGGTGTTCAAGATCGGGCGCGACCAGGGCCTGTTCGAACCGCACCTCTACGATGTGTTGGTGCTGACCATCACGCTGTCCATGGCCGTGACGCCGCTGCTGCTGTTGGTGTGCCCAAAGCTGTTCAAGCCCAAGGTCAAACCGGTGGAAGTGCCGGAGGAATACCGCGCCATCGAAAGCGATGCACCGCGTGTGGTGATTGCCGGCATGGGCCGTATGGGCCAGATCGTGGCGCGGATTCTGCGTGCGCAAAACATCTCGTTTATCGCCCTCGACACCTCGGTGGAAACCATCGAGCTGACCCGTAGTTTCGGCGGTATGCCGGTGTTCTACGGCGACCCGCAGCGTCCGGAAATCCTGCACGCGGCCAAGGTCGATCAGGCCGAGTTCTTCGTGATTGCCATGGACGACCCGGAGATCAACATCAAGACCGCCGAACTGGTGCGCAACCTCTACCCGCACATGAAAATCATCGCCCGTGCACGTAACCGCCAACACGTACACCGCCTGGTCGACCTGGACGCGTCACCGGTGCGCGAAACGTTTTACTCCAGCCTGGAAATGAGCCGCCGCACCCTGGTGGGTCTCGGTCTGACCCAGGCCCAGGCCGATGCGCGCATCACCCGTTTCAAAAACCACGACCTGCAAGTGCTCGCTGCGCAACACGCGGTATATGACGATGCGGCCAAGGTGATGCAAACCGCCCAGGAAGCGCGTACGGAACTGGCGCGGCTGTTTGAGATGGATCGGCTTGAGGAAGAGTCCGACAAAGTGTGAGGAGAGGGATGAACGATCTGGCGAGTTTTCTGACAGAATACGCCGCAATTTCGTTCATCCACTGGAGCGCTTCATGGCCACTTTCACCAAGACCGCCGTCCTGCTGGCCCTGGCGCTTACCGCCGGCGGCGTGTTCGCGGCAACCAAGCCGACCGCTACACAAACCATTTCGACGCTGGGTGGCAAGTTCACCTTCAACTTGCCCAAGGCTTACGTCGCCGACACGCTGCCGACCGGCAAGGTTGAGGATGGTACCGCCGACACCCAGGGCACGCTGTACGCCAACTCGACCACGAAGAGTGTGGTGATCGTGGCTGAAACGGTGCGCAACGACGGGGCCACAATCAAAGACAATGACCCGCAGTTTCTGGATGGTGCCGTGGCTGATTTCGTCAAGGACCAGAGCGCTGCCCTGCCTGATTTCAAGAAGCAGAACGAGAAGAAACTGACCTTCAAAGGTCTTGGCCTGCGGCAGGTCGACAGCACGGCTACCCAGGGTGGCGGCAAGACGTTGAACTCGACATTCCTGGGTGGCTCGGGCAATCACTTGCTGGTGATTCAGGCGATTTCGCGGGCGGATGATGTGAAGGGGCATGCGGAGTTGGTGAAGCAGATTACTGGGGGTAAGTAGTCGGGTTTTGCGGGTGATTGAGGGGTGATGGGCGGTGAGTAGTGCGGGGTGTTGCAGGGGGCCGGGGGCATATCCGTTGGTTGGGTGATGGCGGGTATGGGTTCCGCCCTTACGGCGGGTCACTTTGGAAAAGCCCCAAAGTAACCAAAGGGCTCTTGCCCCACCACTCGGCACCTCGCCTAGGCTCGGTGTGCCCTCACTCCGGTAGTACGCAGCGGGCCGCCGCGACGGGCCGTCCCTGCCCCGTCGCGGCTAAACCGGCGTCCTGCCGGTTTACCCGCTCCGTACTACCTGCGTTCGGCCAGCGTGGTTTAACGGGGCGCCTAAGATCAAAATCAAAAGCAGATCAAGATCAAAAGCAGAGCACGGCGGCCTAGTAGCCGACCTGAGTGGTAGAAGCAAAAGCTAAGCCGAGGCGGCCTGACAGCCGACCTGACCTTGAAGGCTAAACTCAATCAAAGGTGGGAGCTGGCTTGCCTGCGATGGCGTCAACTGGGTGTGCCTGATAGACCGAGGTGCCTGCATCGCAGGCAAGCCAGCTCCCACAAAAAAGCCAAGCACTGCGCTACTGGCAGTTGAACTCGGTCAATTTGTGGGAGCGGGCTTGCTCGCGAAGGCGGTGTGCCAGTGATACATGAGCTGACTGAAACACCGCATTCGCGAGCAAGCCCGCTCCCACAGTTGGATCTTGGTGCACCCAATCAAGGGTATACCCGGTCAAATGTGGGAGCTGGCTTGCCTGCAATGGCATCACCTGGGTATGCCTGATGCACCGAGGCGCTCCCATCGCGGGCAAGCCTGCTCGCACAGAAAGGCCATTAGCGCAGCAACCAGCAGGCACTCAAAGCTAGCAAACGAATAATGACTATCGCAGCAGCCCTCACCCGCCGGTTCACTTCAGGCTGTTCTCCAACCAGGCTTTAAGGTCCTGCACTTCGGTCTCACTGACGGTGTGCGGCATGCCCGGATACCCGTGAAACTCCGGCGTCAATCCAAGGCCCACCAGTACCTCATTGGCCTGCGTCGCCGAGGCATACGGCAGCGCCTGGTCGAGAGTGCCGTGACCGATAAAGATCGCCAATTTTCCCAAGGATTCGCTGGGCTTGAGTTCAGCCTTGAGCACCGGCAATACACTGCCACTCAAGGCCGCGATGCCGCGCACCAACGCGGGCTTTCGCAAGCCCACCTCGTACGACATGATCGCGCCCTGGCTGAACCCCACCAGAAATACCCGATCGCTGTGCGTGTGGTATTTGGCTGTGGCCTTGCGCACAAAGTCTTCGATCAGCGCGGCGCTGCGTTGCAGGTCGGCGGTTTCGCCATTGTAGTCGCCGTCACCCGGCGTCTTGGTAAACCAGCGATAACCCTGGGGGTCCACGGGCATCGGCGCACGTGCCGACAGGTAGGTCCAGGTGGACGGCAGCGCGTCCTTGATGCCAAACAGGTCTTCCTCGTTGCTGCCAAAACCGTGCAGGAAAATCACCAACGGCTGATTGCGCGCATCGCTCTGGGTCTGTTCCAGATAAGACAGGGGCAAATCGGTGTGCAGCGTGGCGTCGGCGTGGGCGGCGCTGGCCATCAGGGTCAGTGCCAGGGCAAAGAGTTTGAGCATGGGAGAGTGACCTCAGGGTTTGCGCAACAAGTAAGTGTCCATGATCCAGCCATTTTCCAGACGCGCCGCCTTGCGCACCTGTTGGATTTGCTCAGCCACTTCACTGACCTTGCCGCTGATGAGGATTTCGTCCGGCGTGCCCAGGTAGGCGCCCCAGTAGATATCCATATCCTGATCGGCCACGCTGCGGTAGGAATCTTCGGCGTCGAGCATGACCACCAAAGTGTCCGCATCACTCGCCTGCCCCGCCGCCAACCGGCGCCCGGTGGTGATCTCGATGGACCGACCGATGCGGTTCAGCGCCACCTTGTGCTGGGCGGCCAGGGCTTGCACGCTGGTGATGCCGGGGATCACTTCGAACTCGAAGACGCTGCGGCCACTGGCCAGAATCGCCTGCAGGATGCGGATGGTGCTGTCGTACAGCGCAGGGTCGCCCCAGGCCAGGAACGCGCCCACTTCACCGTCAGCCATCTGCTCGTTGATCATGTGCTCGAAGGTCTGCTGCTTATCGCGATTCAGGTCCTGCACGGCGGTGGTGTAGTCGATATCGCCGCGCACGCGCTCGGGGCAGTCGGCCTCGACGAAACGGTAGCCTGGCTCGGTGATGTAGGTTTCGCAGATCTCGCGGCGCAGGTCGATCAGCTTGTCTTTGCTTTGGCCCTTGTCCATCAGAAAAAACACGTCAGTGCGGTTCAGCGCTTTGACGGCTTGCATCGTGATGTAGTCAGGGTTGCCGGCGCCAATGCCGATGATCAGGATGCGTTTCATGGGTTGCTCTCATTGCGGGGCGTGGATTTTGCCATGTTCACGCGCTCAGGCGTGAGTTTCCAGACGCAGGCGCCACACGTTGTTAAAGCGCAGTTCAGTGGCGGACAGCGGTTCGACGTCAATCAGGTAGAACATCGAGACAGGGAACTGCAACACGTACAGCATCGCGGCGCGAATCACAAACGGGTGGGTGATAGCCACTACGTGCCCGGGCTGGGTTTCGAGACTTTTCATCCAGTCAGCGACTCGCACGCAAATCTGCTCCACCGACTCACCGCCGTGAGGCGCGCTGGCGCTGTTGGTCATCCAGTCACTCAATGCATGGCTGTCGAGCTGGGCGATGGCCTGGCCTTTCCAGGTGCCAAAATCACCGTCGCGCAACGCGTCTTCGACCTGCGCGTTATCGCCGAACAAGCCCGCGGTTTGTCGGGTTCGGGCCTCGGGCCCACACACCAGTCGCGAGCGTTTCTTGAAACGCCCCGCCAGGGACAACGCCGCAGGCTGCCACTGCATCGCCACCGATTCGTCATCGGGAAACCGCCCCTGTTTTTGCAACGGCGTGGCGGCATGGCATATCAAGGTCAAGCGGGTGGCCTGCATCACAATTCACTCTGTTTCGACGCGCAGTCGGCGTAGACTGGCAAAGTTGTTTCAACATGTTACAACGAACATGAAAGAGGAAGCCGGTTCGAACCCGGCGCGGTCGCGCCACTGTATTCGGCCTTTTAGCCGTAAGCCAGACCCTCTTTCAGCCCAATCGCAATCCATTTCGGGACGCGTCATCCCTGGAGGTTTTCATGGCTAACACTGCTGCAACGAACCCTGATGTGTATGGACCCACCCTGCCCTTGGGCGAAATTCTGCCTTGGGCGATCTTCGGTGGCCTGTTGTTGCTGCTGGCGCTCTATTTTGTCGGCGCCGAGCAAGGCGCCACCGCTGTGTTCAAAGGCATGTATGTGCATGAATTTGTGCACGACGGCCGCCACCTGCTGGGTTTCCCCTGCCATTAATCGATAAGAGAGACACGACATGACAGGGCATTTACTCCTACGCGGGATGCTGGTGGGCTTGCTTGCCGGCGTGCTGGCTTTCGGCTTCGCCAAGGCCTTTGGTGAACCGCAGATCGACAAGGCCATCGCCTTTGAAGACCACATGGCACAGATGCACGGCGATGCGCCGGAAGAGGAACTGGTGAGCCGCGAGGTGCAAAGCACCTTCGGCCTGTTCACCGGCGTGGTGGTGTACAGCGTGTCACTGGGCGGCCTCTTCGCCCTGGTGTTCGCTTACGCCCTGGGCCGCATCGGCAAGGTCGGTCCGCGTGGCCTGGCGGCGCTGCTGGCACTGGCGGCATGTGTGGCAATTACCGTGGTGCCAGGGCTCAAGTACCCGGCCAACCCGCCATCGGTGGGCGACCCCGAAACCATCGCGCAGCGCACCAAGCTGTTCTTCCTGATGCTGCTGGTGTCAGTGGCGGCCGCGGTGATTGCGATCAACGCCGCACGCAAGCTGATTGCCCGCCGTGGCATCTGGGCCGGGGCGATTCTGGGTGCGGCGTTGTACATCGTGATTGTGTCGGTGGCCGGCAGCCTGTTCCCGGTGATCAACGAAGTGCCGGAGGCGTTTTCGGCCGTGCTGCTGTGGAAGTTCCGCGTAGCGTCGCTGGGTATCCAACTGGTGCTGTGGACCACCCTCGGCCTGGTGTTTGGCGCGGTGGCCGAGCGCAAGCTCAGCCAGCCAAAAACGCGCTTCAACCCTTGAACTGACTCCCGGGGCGGGCCAGGTACAACACCTCATAGCCCGTTCCGGGATGCGCCGCATCCAGCGCCTTGCCCGACAAGGTGATGCGCACCAGCCGCCACGCCTGCACATCCAGCGCCAGGCATACCGCGAACGTGTCGCGGCTGTCGGCCACCTGCTGATTGCGCCGTTTCTCCTCGGCGACCATCCCGGCCCGATCCGCCCCCGGCACCAGCGGCCACTCCTCTCGGTACAGGCTCAACGCGTGCTGCGCGGGCCCACGCTGCACATCCAGCGGCAACCAGCTTTCGATGTGCGGACGGCCAAAGCTGTCGAGCACCTTTTGAAAACGCTCGCCCAGTAGAAAGTCGGCGGCCTGCAACGGGTCGGCCCACAGGTACACCGACGCATACACATTGCCCAGCGCCTGCCCACGCGTCTGCGCGATAAACGCCTTGAACAGCAGCCCTTGCGCGTCATCCCACAACGGCCCCAATTGCGCGGCGCGCCGGCGTATCACGTCCATGTCGTAGTCGGCAGGCAGGCGGTGTGAATACTGTTTGGCAAACATGGCAAAGCTCCTGTGCAAGATGTGGACTGAGCTTGCGCACTGGCGATGATTTCAACAAGATATGGCCGAATATAAGTGCGATAAGGATTGGATATGACTGACGCGCTCAAACCCCTGGACATCGACACCGTGCACGCCTTCGTGCTGGTGGCTGATTTTGCCAGCTTCACCCGCGCCGCCGAGGCGCTCGACACCTCCCAGGCCGCCATCAGCCTGAAGCTCAAGCGCCTGGAAGAACGCCTCGGTTACCGCCTGTTGCTACGCACGCCTCGCCATGTGCAACTGTCGCCCCAGGGCGAGCAGTTCATCGTGGCCGCGCGTGCCCTGCTCAATGCCCATGAGCGGGCACTGGCGGACCTGGGCACCCACGCGCCACGGCGTTTGGTGATCGGCATCAGCGACCACGTGGCCGGGCCGGACTTGCCCACCTGGCTCAGCCGCCTCGCGGCCTACGACCCGCTGGTGATTCTCGAGGTGCGCATCGCCTCGTCCCGCGACCTGGTGGCTGCGTTTGATCGCAATGAACTGGACGCGGTGATCGTGCGCAACGAAGGCGATCGCCAGGACGGCGAAGTGCTGGCGGTCGAACGCTTTGGCTGGTTCGCCGCGCCCCACTGGCAACACAGCCCCGGCACACCGCTGCGCATGGCGACCATGGCCGCGCCCTGTGGTGTTCGGCAACTGGCGGTCAGAGCATTGGATGCAGCGCGGATCGACTGGACCGAAGTGTTTGTGGGCGGTGGTGTGATGGCTGTAGGCGCGGCCGTGAGCGCCGGATTGGGGGTCGCCGCGCTCGCCCCACGCGTGGCCCCGGCCGGGGCGGTGGACGTGAGCGAGCAATACGGCCTGCCCGCATTACCCGTCAGTGAAGTGCTGCTGTACAGCCGGATCAGTGATGCACGCTCGCGCGAAACGTTGCGCGCGTTGAGCGCAACGTTTCGCGGTGTGCTGCAGCGCTGAGTGTCAGGCGACGGGCGCTTCTTCGCTGGCCACAGCGGTGGCGGCCTGGGCCTGCAACTGAGCCGCCTGCTGGCTGTAGTCACGCAGGTAGACGATGAATTCCTGCAGCAGGCGATCCCACAGTTCCAGCTGGCTGCGCAGGTGCGTGGTGCCCACACCGGCCACCACCACATCCATTTCCATCAGCAGGAACTCACCCTGCACCGACAACCGCGCAAAACGGCGCGATGCGTTCCATACCTGGGCCAGGCCTTCGGGCAATTCGCCTTGCACGCGCAGGGCGCAGCTGTAGGTGAAGTCGACGTAACTGCCCTGCTCCGCCGCCGGGTTGCCGAAGCGCACGGCAAAGCCGATACCCTGGCTCGCGCTGAGCAATTGCACGATGCCGTTCTGTTCGGTCTGGTTGACGCGATAGCCGGCTTCCTGCAGCAATTCAGTCAGGCTTTTCGGGGTAACGCTGTTGATCAGTTCACTCATGGTCAGGTCTTCCTTGAAGATCAATGATAGGCGCCTGAAACAGCGTAGCCGGGTTTTCGAAAACCGCAGTCGATCAGGCGGCAGTGGCCAGCACGGCCCCCGCCGGCGCCAACAACGGGCTGCCACTGGCGACGAAATCTTCCTTGCGCAGCACCACCAGGGCGATCAACGACACCACACCGGTTGCCACATAGAAATACCAGGGTGAGGTGATGTCGCCCGTCACCTTGATCAGCCAGGTGGAGATCAGCGGCGCGCTGCCGCCAAACACCGCGACCGGCACGTTGTACGCCACGGCAATCCCGGTGGAGCGGATGCGCGTGGGCAGCAGCTCGCTCATCAGCGCATAGGTCGAGGAGGCATACAGCCCGAACAGGATCGCCACCGCCATCAATGGCGCGAAGAACGATGCAGCAGTGGCGGTCGGCGCCGACTTGAACAGCCAGAACATCGCCAGCGTGGCCAGGGTGCCGATCACCATCAGAAACGGCTTACGTCCGTATTTATCGGTGAACGCACCGCCAAACGGCATCACGAACGCGGCCGAGAAACTCGCGACGAACACATAGAGCAGCGTGGTGCCGCTGTCGAACTTGAGGATCTTGGCCATGTAGGTCGAGGCGAAGGTCAGCACCAGGTAAAAGATCGAGCTGTGCAAGGTGATGATGAAGAACACCAGGGCAATCGCGCGCTTCCACTGCCAGACTTCGCGCAACGGTGCACGGGAAGTCTGCCCGGCGCGCTGCAAGGCGAGAAACTCCGGGCTGTCTTCCAGCTTCAGGCGGATGTACATGGAGATAAAACCCAACGGTGCGGCGATCAGGAACGGCACGCGCCAGGCCCATTCCTGCATCACCTCGGCGCCCAGGATCCAGGTCATGCCATTGGCCACGGCGCCGCCCAGCAACAGGCCGAGCACGGCGGTGACCATCAGCCAGCACGTGGCAAAGCCGCGTCGGCCGGGGCCGGCGTATTCGGAGATAAAGCTGGTCACCGTGCCGATCTCGCCGCCCGCCGAAAAACCCTGCACGCAGCGCACCAGAATCAGCAGCACCGGCGCAGCAATACCCAGCGTGGCGTACGTGGGCAACAGGCCGAGCATGACGGTGGAACCGGTCATCATCACCAGCGCCATGATCAGGGTTTTGCGGCGCCCGATCTTGTCCGCCAGCGGACCGAAGAACAGCCCGCCCAGAGGCCGGATGAAAAAGCTCAGGGCAAACGCTGCGAAGCTGGCCAGCAAGCTGGTGGTCGGGTCATCGGAGACGAAAAATGCCTGGCCGATGTACACGGCGAGAAAGCCGTAGACGCCGTAGTCGTACCACTCGATCAAGTGACCGGAAGTGGCACCGAGAAACGCACGGCGCCGCTTGCGGACCGTGTCTTGCGCTTGATTGCCCATCGAAGGGACTCCTTGTCTGATGTTCTGTCCATGAAAAACGGGTCTAGGGAAGCGCGGCGATACTCGCTGCTTTCAGCCACTGCCGCAAGTCAGTCTTGAGGATTTTGCCGTAACTGTTCTTTGGCAATTCGCCGGGAAACAGGTACTTCCTGGGTTTCTTGAACGAGGCCATGCGCTGTAAAAACCATGCCGTCAGCTCGGCTTCATCGAGGGGCTGGCCGCTGCGCGTCACCACAAACGCCACCACCGATTCGCCCCATTGCGCATCCGGCTCCCCCACGACGCACACCTCGAACACCTCAGGATGTTGCGCCAACACTTCCTCGACTTCACGCGGGTACACGTTACTGCCACCGCTGATGATCACGTCCTTGGAACGGTCCGTGAGGGTGAGGTAACCCGCCGCGTCGAGAAAGCCGACGTCACCGGTCATCAGCCAGCCCTCGACCAGGGTTTGGCGCGATGCCTCGGGGTTGCGCCAGTAGCCTTGCATCACCGTGGCACCGCGCACGGCGATTTCGCCGCGCTCGCCCGTCGGCACCGGCTGGTGCTGTGCGTCGAGGATGCGGATTTCAACGCACGATTGCGCGTGGCCGACGGAGGCAGCCAACGTGGCCCAGTCTGCGCGTTGGCGGTCGGCGATCAGCGCGCGAGGCAGCACGCTGATGGTCATCGGGCTCTCGCCCTGGCCGTAGATCTGCACCAGCCGCGGGCCAAAGGTGTCGACGGCCTCACACAGATCGGCCACGTACATCGGGCCGCCGCCGTAAACGATGGTTTTGATGCCTTCGCCGCGATAGCCCTGGCGCCGCGCCTGTTCGACCATGCGCTTGACCATCGTCGGCGCCGCAAACAGTGAGACGTTGCCCAGCTCGGCCGCCAGGCCAAACAGCTCGGCGGCGTCAAAACCGTGGGAGGCCGGCACCACATGCCGCGCGCCGCAGCGCACATGAATGAAGTTGTAGAGCCCGGCGCCGTGGGACATTGGCGCGGCATACAGCACCGCGTCATCGGCGCTGACCGGATCCACGTCAGTGGGGTAACACAACGACATCGCCATGAGGTTGCCATGGGACAGCATCACACCCTTGGAGCGTCCGGTGGTGCCGGAGGTGTAAAACAGCCATGCGAGGTCCTGGTCCTGGCGTGGCTCGGGCTGTGCCAGGGTTGGCCAGCCACGTGTCGGCGGCAGCGTGTGGCCGTCCAATTCCTTACAGGGCGGGGGCAAGTCCCGCGACGCCGAAAATACTTGGCCGCCGTCGGTAAAGATCAGGCGCGCCTGGGCGTTATCGGCGATCCAGGCCGCCTCAGCCGGGTGCAATTTGGCGTTGATCGGCACAACCACTGCGCCCAGCCACCAGATGGCGTAGAGCACTTCCAGGTAATCGCAGCTGTTCTTCATCAGCACGGCGACCGCATCACCGGCCGCCACGCCGTGCTGGTCTACCAAGTGCGCGGCGCGCTGGCGAACATGCGCAGCAAAGGTGGCGTAGTCGGCCACTTGCCGCGTGCCTTCGAACAATGCCGGTCGCTGCGGGTCGCGGCGCTGGGTGTCGTGCAACCAGTTGGCAATGTTCATGGGTCAGTACCGGCGCGCGTGCAGGACCGAGGCGTAGTTGGCCACTGCCATGCCGCCCATGTTGAACACCAGGCCAAACTCCGGGTTGGGCACCGCCAGGCCAATCGGTTCGCCGGTCAATTGGCGGAACGCCAAGGCGTGCATCGACACGCCGGTGGCCCCCACCGGATGCCCCTTGGCCTTGAGCCCACCCGAAAGATTCACCGGCAGCCGCCCGCCGGCGCGCACCACGCCACTGTCGAGCACGCGATGGCCCTCGCCCTTGGGCGCCAGGCCCATGGCTTCGTAGATCAGCAGTTCGGCGATGGTGAAGCAGTCGTGCACCTCGGCGAAACTCAGGTCGGCCAGGGTGATATTCGCCCCGCGCAGCGCTGAGTGGATGGCCCGTTGCGGGCCTTCAAACGCCAGGATGTCGCGCTGGGCGATGGGCAAGCAGTCGTTGACCTGGGTCATTGCGCGAATCTGCACATCCCGACGAAACGCGCGCGCCCGCTTGGGTGAGGCCAGGATGATCGCGGCGGCGCCGTCGCTGATCAACGAGCAATCGGTCAGGCGCAGCGACTCGGCCACAAAGGGGTTGCTCTTGGACACGTTGTTGCAGTGTTCGAAATCCATCACCCGGTGCATTTGCGCCAGCGGGTTGGCCATGGCATTGGTGTGGTTCTTGGTGGCGATGGCGGCCATTGAGCCCAGCGGGCAGTGGTAGCGTTCGGTGTATTGGCGCGCCGCACGGCCGAACAACTGCGGGAAACTCAAGCCGGCTTCGGCCGGATCGTTCTGATAACCGGCGCCGGCCAGGGCCTGGGTAACCTCGGCGGTGGACGTGTGGGTCATCTTTTCGGCGCCGACCACCAGCACCAGGTCGGCGCTGCCGGAGAGGATCGCGTTGACCCCGGCCTGGATCGCCGCCGACCCAGAGGCGCAGGCGTTTTCACAGCGCGTGGCCGGTTTGAAGCGCAGGCCCGGGTCGGCCTGCAACAGCAAGGAGCTGGCAAACCCGTCAGGCACCAACCCCGAGTTGAAGTGACCCAGGAACAACGCATCGATTTGTGACGCATCAATGGCCGCGTCGGCCAGGGCTTCGCGGGTAACCTGCACGATCAGGTCTTCAAGGGTGGTGCCTTCCAGGCGACCAAAACGCGAATGACCGGCGGCAACAATGGAGACGCAATCAGCTGGCATAATCAATTTTCTTCTATTTTTGATGCGGACATTTACCTACAATGACGCACCGCTGAGCGCTCGCCAATTCGTGTAACTACTTACATGGATAAGTAGGCCCGGTGAGAAAAGCAACGAGGCAGGATGCCCAATGAACGCGTTTACCCAGCAACTTCAAGATATCGAACGCCTGGCGTTCCAGCTCTCCCCGGCCCCGCAACTGGTCACGCGCAACCGCGTGATGGTCGATTGCAATGAGGCCTTCCTGCAGTTGTTCGGCTATTCGCGCGACGAATTGGTCAACCAACTGACCCTGCTGATTTACCCGTCCCAGGCCGATTATCACGCCATCGGCAAGCGTAGCCACGACTGGCTGCTGGAGAGCGAGAACGGCTTCTACTCCGATGAACGCTTCATGCAGCACAAAAGCGGCGAGGTGTTCTGGGCAAAGTCCCACGGCTACACCCTCACGCCCAGAGACCCGTTCAAGCTGATGATCTGGCACTTCGAGCGCCTGGACCGTACGCACCAAGGCACCGGCGACCTGACGCCACGTGAGCGGGAAATCGCCATGCACATCGTCAACGGCCTTAAATCCAAGGAAATCGCCCAGCGCCTGGCGATCTCTCACCGTACGGTGGAAGTGCACAGGGCACGGCTGATGAAGAAACTCGAGGTGAAAAACATCGTGGAGCTGGTGTCGAAAATGATTTTCGTCGGCGGGCGCGCCTGGTTATAGCCAACCATTACAAACCCCGGTCCCGCGCTAGCTACGCTGAGAATGCTCAAAAGGAGCTTTCCCACGCAGTTACGTTTAAAGGACTAATGATATGGCGCACTCCGACCGTTCTTCGCCCGCCACCCAACCTCGCAAGACTCCGCCACCCGTCGAGGGCAGCGGTTCAAACCTGCTCACCCTGGACAACGCCGGCCCCGTGCAAATGGGCTTCTGGGTGCCCAACCGCGTGTGGGCCACCGCCAACTTCCTGGTGCCGCTGCGCGACTACATCGACGCCATGAAAAAGGCTGGCACCCTCGCGCCGATGCAGCCGCAATTGGTGGAATTCAAACACTGGGTGACCACCCACAGCGTGTACCGCATGTGGGTCATGTCGCTGATCGAGCAGTCCAACGCGTTCGTGCTGACCCTGCCGCCGCACACTCGCGACCAGATCAAGACCCAGGACGGCGACGTCGTGTGGATCAAGGACTACGACAGTTTTTTCGAGATCCTCAACGAAATTGTCACCACCTCGTCCTCGTTCAACGACACCGCCCAGGTCGGCACGCCCATGAATGCCTTCCTGGCGATTTCCATGGCCACCGAAGCCGGCGTTGCGCTGTTCCATGACACCACCTTCAATGAGCAATTCAAGAACGTGCTCAACACCTGGAACGCCTACCTCAAAAGTCCGCAATCCCTGGACAAACTCGACATCAACAACCCGGAAAAACCCGGCTCGTGGATCTCCAAGGCCGCCTGGGCAGCCGGTGTATGGGACCAGATGGAATGCGACCCGAAAAAGCCCGGCTACGGCTACGATTCCTGGAACGCGTTTTTCATCCGCAAGTTCGTGCCCGGCGCCCGACCGTTCCAGGGCGACGCGCAAACGCAGGTCGATATCGGCTGCGAAACCACGCCGTGGGCGTACCAGAACAACATCGCCTTCGAAAGCGACTTCTGGATCAAGGACGTCAACTACTCACTGCTGGACTTGTTCGCCGGCCAACGTGACTGGGCCAGGCACTTTGAAGGTGGGCAGCTGTATCAGGGTTTCCTCTCCGCCACCCACTACCACCGCTGGAACGCGCCGCTGGACGGCACGCTGCTGCGTTCGTGGGTGCAACCTGGCACCTACTTCGCCCAACGCCCGGCGCAGAAAGAAGGCCCGGGCACGTGGGAAGGCACCGAGTCGCAGCCCTACCTCGGCCATGTGGCTGCGCGCGCCATTTTCATCTTCGAACACCCCACCTGCGGGTACGTGGCGCTGATCTGCATTGGCATGGTTGAAGTGTCGACCTGCATCATCGAACCGGGGTTTATCGTCGACGAAGGCAGCAAGCCGGTGAAGATCACACGCGGCACCGAAATCGGTCACTTCGAGTTCGGCGGCTCGACTCACATGATGGTGTTCCAGCGTGACCGCGTACGCCTTGAAGAGTGGGCGGTAAATGCCGTGCTGCACCGTCAGTCGCCCAAACCGACGCCCATGGGCAGCGTGATTGCAACGGCACTCGACACCCAAAAACCCAAGTGATCCAAGGGGCAGTGGCGGCCGGTTCGCAATCAGCTGGCCGCCGCCCAGCCCTGTTGCTGCTCAAACGCTTCGAACAATTCCAGAATCGTCTCTTTGACTTTCTGCACGGCATTGCTGTGCACCGCCGTATCCGGCCAGCACAACGACAGTTCGCGGCTGAACAAGCGGTGATCGATGCTCGCCAGCTTGAGCGACTGTTGCGCCAACTCCTCGTGCGCCGCCGCCCACGGCAGGATGGTTACCCCAAGGCGCGCCCTTACCGCCGAGAACAATAGATCAGTGGAATTGGCTTCAAACTCCACGGCGAATGGCAGCCCCGCTTCCTGCATGGCGGACTCTACGCGGCTGCGAATGGTGTTGGGCACGCAAGGCAACACCAACGGCATCTGCGCCAGGCTCTGCAGGCTCACCGACGTCTGCGGCAATTCAAATTCCGGCCATGCCACCAGGTACAGGGTTTCACTGAATAACCGCTGGGACACCACGCCGCGTGTCGGCACGCCATCAACTTCGACCGCCAGCGCCACGCGCCCCACGGTGATCAGGCCTGCGAGGTCGGCGCTTGGCGCGTCGATCAGCTCCAGTTTGATCCCCGGATAACGGCTGCGAATCGTGCGTGCCAGCGGCATCGCGAGCATCCGCGCGGTGCTCGAGGGCATGCCCACCGAGACCTTGCCCTGCGGGTACTCGGCGTCCTGGCGCAACAGCTCATGGGTGGCATCGGCCTGGCGCAACAGGTCGACAGCGTGTCGGTACAAGGTCTGGCCGGCGGCGGTGGGCACCACGCCTTGGACGCTGCGTTCCAGCAGTTGCATGCCCATGTCCTGCTCCAGGTTGCGCATCTGCTGGCTGATCGCCGGTTGGGCGATGTGCAACGCCTCGCTGGCGCGGGTGATGTTGGCGCACTCGACCACTTTGACGAAGTACCGCAACTGGCGCAGGTCCATGGGAGCCTCCCGGAAAGCCTCGACTCTATATAAAAATCCGATGCCACCAAAGGAATTTCATATTTGTTGCTTATGACCCTCAAGCCTAGATTGACCTCACAACAAAAAGGCCCGCTCAGGGCCATGGGAGGTCGTCATGTCCAAAACGTTAACCGCGTCGGCGATGCGGGTAAAACCCTACAAAACACCGTTGTCCCGCGAGCAGATTCGCGGCTTCTGGGCGGTGTACCTCGGCTGGGTCCTGGACGGCGTGGACTCCGTCATCTTCGCCCTGGTGCTGATCCCCGCCCTTACCGAACTGCTGCCGCGCTCGGGCCTGGCCCCCACCGCCGCGAATATCGCCATGTACGGCTCGATCATGTTCGGGCTGTTTCTGGTCGGTTGGGGCTTGTCGTTCATCTGGGGACCGCTGGCCGACCGCTTCGGCCGGGTCAAGGTGCTGGCAGCGAGCATTCTGGTGTATTCGCTGTTTACCGGCGCGGCGGCGTTTTCCGACAACCTCTGGCAACTGGCGATTTTCCGCTTGATCGCAGGGATCGGTGTCGGCGGTGAATGGGCGCTGGCAGGCACCTACGTGGCCGAGAGCTGGCCCGAGGACCGCCGCAAGATGGGCGCCGGTTACCTGCAAACCGGCTATTACCTGGGCTTCTTCATCGCCGCGTTGCTCAACTACACCGTCGGCGCCACCTATGGCTGGCGCGTGATGTTCCTGTGCGGGTTGTTCCCGGCGGTGGTCGCGATCTACACCGCCTTGAAGGTCAAGGAACCGCAGCGCCACATCGTCAAGGCCGCCCCGCGCACGCCCTGGTGGGAAATCTTTGCACCCGCCTTTCGCCGCCGCACCTTGACCAGTTCAGCGCTGGTCGGCGTGGCGATTGTCGGCCTGTGGGCCGGTTCGGTGTACGAAGCCACCGCCGTGGTCACCCTGGCCACCCGCGCCGGTATCGATCACGTCGGCGCCGTGCACCTGGCGTCCATCGGCGCGGCGGTGTTGTCGCTGAGCACGATTCTGGGCTGCCTGGTGGCGCCATGGCTGGCGGAACGCGTGGGCCGACGCAACGCCTTGGGCCTGTACTTTACCGGCATGGCGGCGGCCATCGTGTTTGCGTTCGGCTGGGTGTTCTACCTCGACGACGGCTTGCATCTATTCATGATTTCGCTGGTGTTCCTAGGGTTCTTCGGCGGCAACTTCGCGATCTTTTCCCTGTGGTTGCCCGAGCAATACCCAACCCGCATCCGCGCCACAGCCTTTGCGTTCAATGCCTCGGTGGGGCGCTTTATCGGTGCCGGGGTCAACTTCCTGCTGGCCGCGGCCATCCATGCGTACGGCTCTATCGGCGTACCGATTGCCTGGACCGCCGCCGCCTTCGTGCTGGGCGTGCTGATCCTGCCGTTTGCGGTTGAAACCCGCCACCAGACCCTGCCGCAGTAATCCTATTTGGAGACGCCCATGCAAGCGTTACAAGGCATCAAGATCATTGACCTCAGCCGCGCGTTGTCCGGCCCGTTCTGCAGCATGGTGCTGGCCGACCTGGGCGCCGATGTGATCAAGGTCGAACCCGGCCCCGCCGGCGACATGAGCCGCACCTGGGGCCCGTTCGACCGTGGCGTGAGCACGTACTACCTGTCGTGCAACCGCAACAAACGCGGGCTGTGCGTGGACTTTCGCAACCCCCGCGGCCTGGACACGATCCAGCAACTGATCGACGGCGCCGACGTGGTGATCGAGAATTTCAAACCCGGCACCCTGCAGAGCATGGGCCTGGGTTTCGAGGTGCTCAGCGCCCGCAACCCACGGCTGATTCTGGGCAGCATCAATGCCTTTGGCAGTGACGGCCCGATGAGCAGCTGGCCGGGCTTCGATCAGATCGCCCAAGGCTACTCCGGGCTGATGAGCCTCACCGGTTTCAGCGACGGCGACCCTACCCGTACCGGCACCGCCATCGGCGACCTGACGTCGGGCATGTGGCTGGTGACCGCCATCCTTGCTGCGCTGCTGGAGCGTGAACGCAGCGGTCGCGGCCAACACGTACACACCTCGCTGCTTGCCAGCCTGATGGGTTTGCTCAGCGTGCACGGCCAGCGCTACCTGAGCCTGGGCGATGTCCCACGGCGCACCGGCAATGCCCACGCGGTGATCGCGCCATACGGCGTGTTCCAGACCCTGGACGGTCCGTTGAACCTGGCGCCGATCACCTCGGCCATGTGGAGCAAGCTGTGTGTGCTGCTGGACCTGCCCGAGCTGCCGGACGACCCGCGCTTTGCCAGCAATGAAGCGCGCGTGGAGCACCGCGATGCGTTGAAAGCGCTGCTGGAGAGCCGCTTGAAAACCCGCGGCAAACGCGACTGGACCGAGCGTTTCACCGCCGCCGGCTTGCCCGCCGGCCCCATCAACACCCTTGACGAAGTGTTCGCCGACCCACAGGTGCTGCACAGCCGGTTGACCCAAACCCTGGACCATCCCACTCTGGGCGCATTACGCCAGGTGGTGACGCCGGTGTTCACCGAGGCCGCACAGGCCGGCGCGCAGCGGCCACCGCCGTTGTTAGGCGAACACAGCGTCGAGGTGTTGCTCGAAGCCGGCTTTGATCCGGCCTCGGTGCAAACCTTGCTGCAGGCCAACGTGCTGTTGCAGGCCCCTCCACCCGTCCGTTCAACAGGAACTGCACCATGACTGCCACTGTGTCACTCAAGCTCCTCGACACGCGCATTGCGCGCTTGACCTTCAGCAACCCCAGCCAGCGCAATGCCCTGAGCGCGCAACTGCTCGACAGCCTGGACGAAAGCCTGGTCGCCCTCGCCGCCCAGCGCGTCGGCGTGGTGATCCTCGGCGCCGACGTCGGCCAAAGCGTATGGAGCGCCGGCCACGATATCGGCGAAGTGGCGCGTGACCGCGACCCCGTCGCCTACGGCAAACCGCTGGAGCAAGTACTGCGGCGTATCCGCGCCTACCCTGGCGTGGTCATCGCGCTGATCTCGGGCTCGGCCTGGGGCGGCGCCGTGGACCTGGCCATGAGCTGCGACCTGGTGGTGGCGGACCCCAGCGCCAGCTTCGCCATGACCCCGGCCAACATCGGCCTGCCCTACACCACCAGCGGCCTGTTGCGGTTCTTCAATAACCTGCCGATTCATGTGCTCAAGGAAATGTTCTTCTGCGCGCAAAAACTCGACGCCCAACGGGCCGAGCGCTTTGGCGTGATCAACCGGCTGGTGCCTACCGATGCCCTCGAGGCCACTGCCCTGGAATATGCCCAGGGCATTGCGGCCAAGGCGCCGCTGGCGATTCAGGTGGTCAAGGAACAACTGCGCATCCTCGAAGACCTGCAGCCGATGCCCGTGCAAGCCATGGAGCACATCGCCGAACTGCGCCGCCAGGCGTGCGCCAGTGCTGATTTCGGTGAAGGGCTGGCGGCGTTCGCCGAGCGCCGTCCACCGGTATTTGAAGGGCGTTGACGCAATTTTCATATTGGGCTGTCTATGATGCGCCCCTTCGTTGGGGAGTAACCGGCTTCTGACCCGCTCAGAAGCGTTCGTATCAACATATTCGGCAACCTGCCGTGGTACGAACACCGTTGAGGTTGGTGAGACCAGCGACACATCCATGCCTAAAGTCGGGCGTGTGGTTGTGTCGTTGACTCATACAGCCCGACTGGAAGCCTCACCGTGAACCCTATTTCCCTGATTTTTCTCGCCCTGGCCATGTCCACGGACGCCTTTGCGGCGGCCATCGGCAAAGGCTCCAGCCTGCACAAACCGCGTCTGATCGAAGCACTGCGCGCCGGCCTGATCTTTGGTGTGATCGAAGCCATCACGCCGATGATCGGCTGGGCCATCGGCCATGCGGCCACGCGTTGGGTGCAGGACTGGGATCACTGGATCGCCTTTACCCTGCTGGTCGCGCTGGGCTTGCACATGATCTACAACGGGCTCAAGGCGGACGATGAGGAGGCGCAAAAGCCTACCCAGCATTCCTTCATGATCCTGGCCATCACCGCCTTTGCGACCAGCATTGATGCGATGGCCGTCGGTGTGGGCCTGGCCTTTATTGATGTGAATATTCTGGTGGCGTCGGCAGCCATCGGCCTGGCGACCATGACCATGGTAACCATCGGCATGATGCTCGGTCGGGTGCTGGGCACGGTGGTGGGCAAGCGCGCCGAAATGGTCGGCGGCGTGGTGTTGATGCTGGTGGGTGCGACGATTCTCTACGAGCATTTGTCGGCTTAACGGCTCGCACTGAACAAATGTGGGAGCGGGCTTGCCCGCGAAGGCGGCGAATCAGTCGATGCATTTTTTGACTGACCCGGCGCCTTCGCGAGCAAGCCCGCTCCCACAGCAGGTCTGCAGCGTTTTAAGCCGCGTGACTTTCCTTCTTCAAGCTCTCCATATCAATCACGAAGCGATACTTCACGTCGCCCTTGAGCATCCGCTCGTACGCCTCGTTGATGCCCTGGATGTCGATCATCTCGATGTCCGAGACAATCTTGTGCTTGGCGCAGAAGTCCAGCATGTCCTGGGTTTCCTGGATACCGCCAATCAACGAACCGGCCAGGCTGCGGCGTTTGAAGATCAGGTTGAACACCGTCGGCGACGGATGCGGGCTGTCGGGTGCGCCGACCAGCGTCATGGTGCCATCGCGCTTGAGCAGGTTGAGGAACGCATCGAGGTCGTGCGGCGCGGCAACGGTGTTGAGGATGAAGTCCAGGCTGTTGACGACCTTGGCCATCTCGTCCGGGTCCTTCGACACCACCACTTGGTCGGCACCCAGGCGCAGGCCGTCTTCGCGCTTGTTCGGCGAGGTGGTGAACAGCGTGACATGCGCGCCCATGGCATGCGCGATCTTCACTGCCATATGCCCTAGCCCGCCGAGGCCGACCACCCCGACTTTTTTGCCGGGCCCCACCTTCCAGTGGTGCAGCGGCGAGTAAGTGGTGATGCCGGCGCACAGCAGCGGCGCCACGGCCGCCAGGTTCGCATCATCGTGGGAGATGCGCAGCACGAACTTCTCCTTGACCACGATATTGTCCGAGTAGCCGCCAAAGGTATTTTCGCCGCCGAACACCGGGCCGTTGTAGGTGCCGGTAAACCCGTTCTCGCAGTATTGCTCCTCGCCCTCGGCGCAGGATGCGCAGTGCTGGCAGCTGTCGACCATACAACCGACACCGGCCAGGTCACCGACCTTGAATTTTTTCACGTTGGCACCGACTGCCGTGACGCGGCCGACGATTTCGTGGCCGGGCACCGACGGGTACAAGGTGTTGTGCCATTCGTTACGCACGGTGTGCAGGTCGGAGTGGCACACGCCGCAATAGAGAATATCGATCTGAACGTCGTCCGCCCCCGGCGCGCGACGCTCGAAGGTAAAAGGCTTGAGTGCATCCTTGGAATCCCGAGCGGCGTAGCTGTAAGTCTTGGCCATTTGGTTCACCTGTTGAACTGACGGTAGAGGTCAGTGGACCAACGCAGACGCGCAAGCGTTCAACCGAGCACATCCGTACAAGCCCCTGGGCCGGTTTAACGCGATAGTGAGACTGAGCTTTTGCCCCCTGACCCCAAGGAGTTTTCCATGAGCACATTCGTTGCCAAAGACGGTACCCAGATATATTTCAAGGACTGGGGCAGCGGTAAGCCCGTGCTGTTCAGCCACGGCTGGCCACTGGATGCCGACATGTGGGAATACCAGATGGAATACCTGAGCAGCCGTGGCTTTCGCACCATCGCCTTCGACCGCCGGGGTTTTGGCCGCTCGGACCAACCGTGGACCGGTAACGACTACGACACCTTCGCCGACGATATCGCCCAACTGATCGAACACCTGGACCTTAAAGACGTGACCCTGGTGGGCTTCTCGATGGGCGGCGGCGATGTGGCGCGCTACATCGCTCGCCACGGCAACTCGCGTTTGGCCGGCCTCGTGCTGCTGGGCGCCGTCACGCCGATCTTCGGCCAAAAACCGGATTACCCGCAGGGCGTGCCTACCGCAGTGTTCGATGGCATCAAGGCCGGGCTGCTGAAGGATCGCGCGCAATTTATCAGCGACTTCAATGTCTCGTTCTATGGCATCAACAAGGGCCAGCAAGTCTCCCAGGGCGTGCTGACGCAGACCTTGCAGGTCGCGCTGCTGGCGTCGCTTAAATCGACCGTGGATTGTGTCACCGTGTTCTCCGAGACCGATTTCCGCCCGGACATGGCCAAGATCGAGGTGCCAACCCTGGTGATCCACGGTGACGGCGACCAGATCGTGCCGTTCGAAACCACCGGCAAAGTCGCGGCCGAGATGATCAAGGGCGCGCAACTGAAGGTGTACAAGGATGCGCCGCACGGTTTTGCCGCCACCCACACCCAGCAGTTGAACGAAGACTTGTTGGCGTTCCTCAATCGCTGAAGCGAGTGAATCACCCTCTCCTTATTTTGCCGGGCTTGCCCGGCTTTTTTTTCGACACGCGCTGACCCTCGGTATGATGCGGCTGAACCGGCGACTGCCCGACGCGGTCCCAACCCATACGCTCATCGCTGCAGGTAATCGCACATGTCACTGCCAAAAGAAATGACCCTGATCGAAATCACCGCCCCTGGCGGCCCCGAGGTCCTGCAACCACGCCGGGCCGATGTGCCGGTGGCAGGTCCCGGTGAAATCCTGATTCGCGTGCACGCAGCCGGCGTCAACCGCCCGGATGCGTTGCAACGCGCCGGCAAGTACCCGATGAAGCCCGGCATGAGCCCCATTCCAGGCTTGGAAGTGGCCGGTGAAGTGGTTGCATTGGGCGAAGGTGTCAGCGAGTACGTGCTGGGTGACAAGGTGTGTGCCCTGACCAACGGCGGTGGGTATGCACAATTTTGTGCAGTGCCTGCCAGCCAGGCCTTGCCGATTCCGGATGGCATGGACTGGATTCAAGCCGCCGCCGTGCCGGAAACCTTTTTCACCGTCTGGGCCAACCTGTTTGGCCTGGGTGACGCTCATACCGGCCAGCGCGTGCTGATCCACGGCGGCACCAGCGGCATCGGCACCACCGCTTTGATGCTGTGCCGCGAGTACGGTATCCAGGCGTTCGCCACCGCCGGCAGCGCCGACAAATGTGCGGCGATCGCCAAGCTGGGCGCCGAGCCGATCAACTACCGCGAGCAGGACTTCGCCGAGGTCATCGCGCAGAAGACCGACAACAAGGGCGTGAATGTGATCCTCGACATCATGGGCGCCTCGTACCTGAACAATAACCTCAAGTCCCTGGCCATGGACGGGCACCTGGTGATGCTGGGCTTCCTCGGCGGCGGCAAGGCCAATGACGTCGACCTGCTGACCATCCTCGGCAAGCGCGCAGTCATCACCGGCTCCTTGCTGCGCGCACGCACCAAGGACGAAAAGGCTGCCATTGCCGAACAACTGCGCGAATACGTGTGGCCGGTGCTGTCCGCCGGACGCTGCCTGCCGATGATCGACAAGGTGTACGAATACACCGACGCCGCCCAGGCCCATGCGCGGATGGAAGGCGGCGATCACATTGGCAAGATCGTATTGCGTGTGGAATGACGCTCATCTGCCCTGCTGAAGATTAACGGTGGCAGCTGTAGAGCCAGCGAGGCTGCGATGGCGGCGGCAGGGTCACCCTGTTGTTGCCTGCCCCGCCGCCTTCGCCGCCGTGCTACTGCTCGACGGCCCCGACAACGCAGCTGTGCCGGGGCATCGAATGGTTACTCGGCGAACGCCGGGTAATCGGTGTAGCCCTGTTCCGAGCCGCCGTACATGCCCTGCGCCCGCAGCGGGTTCAGCGGCCAGCCGTTGAACAGTCGCTGCGGCAGGTCCGGGTTGGCAATGAACGGACGGCCGAAGGCAATCAAGTCTGCCAGCTCCGCCTCCACCAGTGCTGCCCCGCGCTCAGCGGTATAGCGACCGGCGTAGATGATGCGCCCGCTGAACGTGCTGCGCACCGCCTGACGGAAAGTCTCGGGCAGGTCGGGAGCGTTGTCCCAGTCAGCCTCGGCGATAGACACATAGGCAATGCCCGATGCCTCGAGCACCTTGATCGCTTCAATGTAGGTGTGATGCGGATCTTCCTCGACCAGGCCGATGTACACGCGGTCCTGGTCCGTGCCGCTGAACAACGGAGAAAAACGCACACCCAGGCGTTGCGGGCCGACCACGGCGGTCACGGCTTCGACGATCTCGCGCAGAAAGCGCAGGCGGTTGTGCAGCGAACCGCCGTATTCATCGTCACGCTGGTTGGCGTGGGCGGAGATGAACTGGTTGACCAGGTAACCATTCGCGGCGTGGATTTCCACCCCGTCAAAACCGGCGTCCAGCGCATTACGCGCCGCCTGTGCGTAGTGCCCTACCAACTCTTCAATTTCCAGCCTGCTCAAGGCACGCGGCACGGGCGGCTGCATCAGCTCGCCGACGCCGGGCCCGGTTTCGATAAAGGCTTTCGCCTGTTCCGCCGCAATGGCCGACGGCGCGACCGGTGCGGCGCCCTCCGGTTGCAGCGCGTTATGGGACACGCGCCCCACATGCCACAGCTGGGCGAAGATCACGCCGCCTTCGGCATGCACGGCGTCGGTGACTTTGCGCCAGCCATCGATTTGCGCCGGGCTGTAGATACCCGGCGTCCAGGCGTAACCCTGGCCGCGCGGTTCGATCTGCGTACCTTCGCTGACCATGAAACCGGCCGTGGCGCGCTGGCGGTAATACTCGGCCATCAGGTCGGTGGCGATATCGCCGGGTTGCGCGCTGCGTTGACGCGTCAGAGGCGGCAAGACAACTCGGTTATTGAGCGTGTGATGCCCCAGTTTTACCGGGGTATTTAAATGATGAGTCATGTGAAACTTCCAAATTCAGGGCGAGCAAAAGCATTGGCGGCTCCAAGGAGCCGCCAATCAATAACGCGGGTGATTAATTCAGGCGGTGAGTTTGAGCAGGGCCTTGGCCACGGCACTGGAACTGGCAGGATTCTGCCCGGTCACCAGCAAGCCGTCTTCGAGCACAAAAGACTGCCAGTCAGCGCCCTTTTCATAGTGGCCGCCGAGCGCCTTGAAATCATCTTCAATCAGGAACGGCACCACATCGGTCAGGCCAACCGCAGCTTCTTCAGCATTGGAGAAGCCGGTAACGCGACGGCCCTTGACCAGCGGCTCGCCATTCACGGCCTTGACATGACGCAGAGCGCCCGGTGCATGGCAGACAAAACCGATCGGCTTGCCGGCACGCTCAAAGGCCTCGATCAGTGCGATCGACGTTTGCGATTCGGCCAAGTCCCACAACGGGCCATGGCCGCCTGGGTAGAACACGGTGTCGAAGTCGTCGGCGTTGACCGTGTCCAGCTTGACGGTGCTGGCCAGGGCCTGTTGGGCTGCCGGGTCGCCAGCGAAACGACGGGTTTGCTCGGTCTGTGCATCCGGCTGATCGCTGACCGGGTCCAGCGGTGGTTGGCCGCCGGCAGGAGATGCCAGTACCAACTCGGCACCGGCGTCTTTGAAGGTGTAATAGGGCGCCGCAAATTCTTCGAGCCAGAAGCCGGTTTTACGACCGGTATTGCCAAGCTGGTCGTGAGAGGTCAGTACCATTAATACTTTCATTTTCCAGTGCCTCGATCGATGGTTTCAGTAGGTGTATGCATCAGCAGGTTCAGGGCAACCCAATAACTGTCGGGTCAGCAGCAGCGCCTCGTCAAAAGGCGCGGATGTTCGGGTTATCTTGCTCATGACGCTGGTCCCCAACCACAGCGCATACAAGCGCCGAGCCAGGCTGTCGGGGTGTTGCCGAACCGCCAGCGAGCCGTCCTGGATGCCGTGCTGCAAGGCCTCGGCCAGCAAGGCGATGGTGCGAGTGGTGCCGCGCTGCAGGGACAAACGCATTGGCTCTGAAAGGTCTGACACCTCGGCACCGAGTTTGACGGCAAGGCATTTGCCCGCGTCGGTGCAGCCGGTCTGGTTGTCGATCCAGGTGTGCCAATAGCGCATCAACCTGGCGGCCCAGGACAGTCCGGATTGCTGGAACAGTTGCTCCATGCCTTCGAGGTATTGGTCGAAATAGGTGTCGAGCAAGACCACGCCGAATGCGTCTTTGGAATGGAAGTAGTGATAAAACGAACCTTTGGGTACATCGGCGGCTTGAAGTATTTCGTTCAACCCCACCGCAGAAAATCCTTTGCGGCTCACAATCAATTGCGCCGTATCCAGAATGGTCTGCCTTGTACTGTTAGTCGCGTTAGTCATTAGTTATCCCGTCCAGATTAGACCAGTCGTCTAGTTCGTTGAGGGGATGTTAGGCGTCGAGAAAAACTTCAACAATGTCATATCCGCAAGGATTTCGGACATGGCACAAAGTCGGTTGCCGTTTGCCTGGCACCCGCCGACAATCCCCTCTCCCGCGCCCTTTGGAGAATGACGATGCACAGCGTTGCGCTGATGGTTTACCCGAATTTCCAGTCCCTGAGCCTCAGCCTGGGTTCGGTGTTCGAGTGCGCGAACCTGCTGCGCGGTGAACCGGCTTATGAGTTCCATTTGGTCTCGGAGAGCGGCGGCGCCGTCATGACCTCCCAGGGCTTTTCGGTAAATACCAGCCCGATTCGGCCACAGGGTTATGACACGCTGATCGTCAGCGGCTACCTGGAATTCCGCCTGCCCGAGGCCAACCTGCTGGAATTGGTCAAAGCCGCCTCTGCCCAGTCGCGGCGCGTGGCCTCGCTGTGCATGGGCATTTTCGTGCTGGCCGAAGCCGGCTTGCTCGAAGGCAAGCGCACCACCACCCACTGGATCCACGCGCCGGCGTTTCGCAAGCGCTACCCGGATATTCAGCTCGAAGAAGACAAACTGTTCGTGGTTGACGGCCAGGTCTGGACCGGCGCCGGCATGAGCGCCGGAGTCGACCTGGCGTTGGCCATGGTGGAAGCCGACCTGGGCAGCGACCTCGCCCGGCGTATCGCCCGCAAGCTGGTGATTGCCCAGCGCCGCGGCAGTGAGCAATCGCAATTGTCGGCGTTGCTGGAACTGGACCCCAAATCCGACCGCGTGCAACTGGCCCTGGCCTACGCGCGCGAAAACCTGACCCACGACCTGTCGGTGGAAGCCTTGGCCGAGGTGGCCCGGCTGAGCCCACGTCAATTCAGCCGAGTATTCCGCGAAGAAACCGGCCAAACGCCGGCCAAGGCCATCGAGTCGCTGCGGGTGGAAGCTGCCCGGGCAATGATGGAAACCAGCCGTCACCCGGTCGAAGTGGTGGCCCGCGAAACCGGCTTCGGTGACCGCGAGCGCATGCGCCAGGCGTTTCTGCGCGCGTTCGGGCAGCCGCCGCAAGCGATGCAGCAAGTGTTGTTCAACGCGGGTGCCTAGCGGCAGTGATCAGGGCTTTGGCTTTTAGGTTGTTTACCCGTATCCCGGTCAGGGCTGGTCACCGTGCCCTTCGGATATTCAGGCAAAACGCACTGCGAATAGAGCAGATGCGACGCCCTTGGGCGTGTGCCATTCAGGGCGAAACCGGCCGACGAGTTCAAGTGCGGCCGTGCCCGGCTAAGTTCAACATCTTGTTTAATGCAGCGCGGCCCGCGTAATCAAATAACTGACCAACTGCGGATCGTCATCCAGCTCAAGCATCTGCACCGGGCGCGGCAGGTCATCGAGCACCGCGCGCCAGAACGCCTGCGACACTTCATCCTGATCGTAGAACCGCACCAGCCAATTGGCCTCGCCACTGCGCAGCACTTGGGTAGCAATAGCGCGGCCAATGCCCTTGCGGCGGTAGCGCTTGAGGATGAACAGGTCGGCCAGTTCCAGCGCGTCGATGCCCGGCAGTTCGCTGCCTTCGATCAGCAGGAAACCGGCGATGTAGCCATCCACCAGCAGCAGGTTGGCGCTCCATTGCGGGTCGTGCCAGTAGCGGGTCAGGTGTTCGTCATGGATGTAGAAACGGCCATCCGACTCCACATCTTCCTGCTCCCAGTCTGACGACTCATAGGCATAGTACTGGTAAAGATTACGGATCAGCTCAGACGCATCGGGGCCGGTCTGGATCAATTCGACGGTGGTTTCAGGCATTGGGCTCTCGGTGAAAATACGCAAGGCCCCATTGTTCACAAAAGTGATACACACGCCAATACATTGCATAACCTTTCTGTTTGCTGAACCGATTGCGAATTTGCTTTTCCGCGTCCAATATCCTGAAACATTTAGAATAAACTTCGCCCACTGATTCTTCAAAAGCCCCTTTTTTCAAGGACACGTATTTTGACAAACGTCTGTTCCGCCGGCCTGGATGTGGGCTTTGCCTCCCTGGACTACCTGCAGATCTTCATCCTGGGCGTAATCCAGGGCATTACCGAGCTGTTGCCGGTGTCGTCCACGGCCCACATGCGAGTGGTGCCCGCCCTGCTCGGCTGGCAAGACCCGGGCTCGGCGTTTTCCGCGGCCATGCAGTTGGCGGCGCTGGCGGCGGTGGTCAGTTATTTCTGGCGTGACGTGCGCCAGGTGACCACCGGCAGCATCAGTGCGGTGCGCCGCGGCGACTACAACGACCGGTGGTTCAAACTGGCCGTGGCGATTGTGTTGGCCACTATCCCGATTGGGATTGCCGGCCTGGCGCTGTCTTCGACCTTGAATACCTGCAACTCGCCGCTACGCGGCCTGATGGTGATCGGGATTGCCTGCGTGGTGATGGCGGTATTGCTGGCAGTGGCCGAAGTGCGCGCGCGCCACACCCGTGAGATGAGCGAAATGCGTCTGCGCGATGCGCTGATTGTCGGTATCGCGCAGATTGGCGCGCTGATTCCTGGGGTGTCGCGCTCCGGTTCGACACTCACCGCCGCGCTGTTCCTGAACTTCAAGCGTGAAGAAGCTGCGCGTTTTTCCTTCCTGCTGGGCCTGCCGGCCATCGCCCTCGCCGGTTTGAAAGAACTGTGGGTGCTGCTGCACGCCGACATGCCGGCCCACGCCTGGTCACACTTGATCTTTGGGCTGGTGGTCGCCAGCGTCTCGGCATTCTTTGCCATCTGGGGCCTGATGAAGTTCCTGGAGCGGTTCTCCACCTGGCCGTTCGTGATCTACCGCGCGCTGCTGGGGATTTTCCTGATCGTGGCGGTCAGCACCGGCTTCTTGAGTTAAACCGTGCCGAGCTAAGCCCCAGGCTGGCGGTCGGCCAACGCTTCGAGCAGGTCGGCCGAGGGCACGAAAAACAGGCCGCCGGTGACCGCCGTGCTGAAGTCCAGCAAGCGGTCGTAATTACCCACGGGGCGGCCGACAAACATGTTTTCCAGCATCTGCTCCAGCGGCTTCGGCGAGCGCGCGTAGCCGATAAAGTAGGTGCCGAACTCACCGGCGCCCGGGCGGCCAAAGGGCATATTGTCGCGCAGGATCTTCACTTCTTCACCGTGCTCGTCGGTGATAACGGTCAACGCGCTGTGTGAGTTGCTCGGTTTGGTCTCTTCATCCAGTTCGATGTCCGCCAGCTTGGTACGCCCGATCACCTTCTCCTGCGCTTCCACGGTCAGGTCGTTCCAGGCCGCCATGTTGTGCAGGTATTTCTGCACCAGCACGTAGCTGCCACCTTCGAATTCGCGGTCTTCGTCGCCGACGATTGTGAAACCCACCGCCTTGCGCCCCACCGGGTTCTCGGTGCCATCGACAAAGCCGATGATGCTGCGCATATCGAAGTAGCGAAAACCCTGGACCTCATCCACGACCTGGACGCTGTCGCCCAGGGCCGCCATCAGTTGGGTCGCCAACTCGAAGCACAGGTCCATCTGCTCGGCACGGATGTGCAGCAGGATGTCGCCAGGGGTCGAGACGGCCTTGCGCCCTTGCACACCAAACTCGCGAAATGGATGCAACGCCGCCGGGCGTGGGGCGCCGAACAGCCGGTCCCAGGCATCCGAGCCAAACCCGCAGACGCAGGTCAGGTTGCCTGCCGGTACGCGCTTGCCGACCGAACGCACCAGCCCGGCAATGTCACCGCACCAGGCCCGCACAGTGTCGAGATTGCCGGGCGTCAGGGTGGCGACCATGAAAATCGCGCTGCTGGTGATGGGGTGGCAGACGGACTGCGGTTCAAGGGGTGGCTGAACGGGGCACGTATTCATGATGAACATCCACAGGCTAAGGGCGGTTTTGACCCGCGCAGGTTAGCAGATCAGACCCTGCGACACTCGACCAGCAACCCGCCCTCCTCGCGCACACGGCTTTCGATCACCACCGGCAGGAAGCGTTGAATCACCGTCATATTGCTGTGCAAGTGCTCGCTCATGTGTGGCGTGGTAAAACGTCCGCCGCCGGCCAACGCCATCGGCAACAGCAGTTGGTCCGCCAGGTGCTCACCCACCGCAGTGTCGGTGCCCTGCCACTCCATCGCCTGGTTGATGGCCTCATCGGCCACGGCCTCGGCCCGCACGGTGGTCATGCCGAACGCACTGAATACTTCGGTGACCTGCGCGTGGACGTATTCCAGCATCAGCACATTGCCCGGTCCTTGCTGCGGGTCAATGTCTACCGGGAACAGCTGCGCCTGGGTGAACCCCAGGCGCTGGCGGACGCGCTTGAATTCACGCTCACTCACCTGATCCGCCAGGCCGGCATTCAGGACGATGGCGCGTTTTTCCAGCAGCTTGCCGCGCTGCATCAGCTGCAACGCCTGCAGGTCCGATGGCTGGATAAACGCCTCCACTTCGCCGCCGCCCGCCGGGACGAAACCATGGCGTGTGAGGTTCAACTCCACGCGCGCCCCCATGCGCCGCAACAGCGGCAGCCAGGCCCGCTGCAAAAAGTCCACCGGCGGCGCCAGCGGGTTATGGGTGCCGCCGCTGATCGTCACGCGGCTGGCGGTTGGCGCGCGCAACAGCGCCGGTAGCAACGTCTGCAGCACCAGGGTGCAGCTGCCGGCCGTGCCGATCGCAAAGCGGTACTCGCCGCCTTGTATCGGCCCGGGCTCGAACAGCAGGCTCTGCGAGCCCAGCTCAGCCCCTTGCACCGTGGCGCCACACACGTGGGCGGCGGCCAGCACGGCGGTCAGGTGTTGGCGCATCAAGCCTGGCCGACTGCGCCTGGCGCGGATGTTTTTGATGCGCAACGTCAGCCCGGTCACCATTGCCAGGCTCAAGCCACTGCGCAACACCTGGCCACCGCCAATGGCGCCGTCGAGTTCAATCACGTCCTGTTTCATGTTCGTCCTTATGCGTAGCGGTTAACCGTATGTCGAAGGTAATGATCCAGGCGCTTTGCGTCTGCTTGCGTGCGTGGCAAAACCGGCACTTCGCGTTCCAGCTCGCGCTGGATAAATGCGTGCAGCGCCGGGCGCCTTGGTCCATAAGCGGCTTCGCCGGCATTGCGCTTGAGGGCCAGCAGCGTTGCCACTTCGTCGAGCAGTTGCGGGTCATCCACCGTGCCAAGCAAGTCGGCGAAGGTCATCGGCGGGCGTCCCAGGCCAAGGTCGATCCAACGCACTGCCAGCAACGGCCTCAGCACGTAAAAATACTTCTTGAACCGCACCTCCTCGCCTTGCAGGTAACCACGAAAATTCTTCCTGGCCATCGACAAGTAGTGATTACGCGCCGCCGGCGGGCTGTAGAACGTTTCGGCCAAGGCCCGCAATTGCGCCGTCGCCTCAGTTTCCTGGCGATACACCAGGGGCGAATCCAGCCACTCCAGCAACGTAGGGTTGGACTTGCGCAACAGCCCCAAGGTCTTGCGCAGCTCCCATCCGCTGACATCCAGCTCGTCATCCAGCGGGCGCTCGATCACATCCCGCGGTGCATCCACCTGCATAAACCAATCAGGCTTTTCCACGTAGACAAAGCGCACGTCGTAATCGCTGTCGGTAGACGCAAACCCCCAGGCGCGACTGCCCGACTCACAGGCATACAGCACGCTCACGTTGCGCTCGCGCTCTATGCGTTCCAACTCATCCAGCACCCGCGCGCGCATGGCGTCGCTGAGTGGGTGACGTTCTTCCCTTTCCATCGTTGTGCTCCTCTTAACCTTTTACGCACACCACCTGACGCAGGGTGTGCAGCACTTCCACCAGCTCGCGCTGGGCATGCATCACGGCGTCGATGTCCTTGTAGGCCATCGGAATTTCATCGATCACATCGGCGTCCTTGCGGCACTCCACGTGGGCCGTGGCGCGGATCTGGTCGGCCACCGTGAAGGTGTTTTTCGCTTTGGTGCGGCTCATGGTGCGGCCGGCGCCGTGGCTGCACGAGCAGAACGACTCTTCGTTGCCCAGGCCGCGCACGATGAAACTTTTTGCGCCCATGGAACCCGGAATAATCCCCAGCTCGCCCTTTTTCGCCGACACCGCGCCTTTGCGCGTCACCAGGATCTCTTCACCAAAGTGCCGCTCTTTTTGCACGTAGTTGTGATGGCAGTTCACCCCTTCCAGCACCACTTCAAACGGCTTGCTGATCACCTGGCGCGTGGCCTGAACCACCGCGCGCATCATCAATTCGCGGTTCTGCCGGGCAAAATCCTGCGCCCAGCCCACGGCTTGCACGTAGTCATCGAAGTGCTGGCTGCCCTCTTCGAAATAGGCCAGGTCGCGGTCCGGCAAATTGGCCAGGTGCTGGCGCATGTCCGCCTGCGCCAACTGGATAAACAGGTTGCCGATGGCGTTGCCCACGCCGCGCGAACCGCTGTGCAACATGAACCAGACACGGTTGGCTTCATCCAGGCACACCTCGACAAAGTGGTTACCCGTGCCGAGCGTGCCCAAATGCTGGCGGTTGTTGCTGTGCTCAAGCTGCGGGTACTTATCGGTAATTGCCTTGAACCCGGGGTGCAGCGTCGCCCATACCTGATCGGCCTGGGCCGGCACGTCCTCCCAGGCGCCTTTGTCACGTCCTTTACGGCTGCGGGTACGACCATGGGGCACGGCGGCCTCGATGGCACAACGCAGCCCGTGGAGGTTGTCGGGCAAATCGCTGGCGGTCAGCGTGGTGCGCGCGGCAATCATCCCGCAGCCGATGTCCACGCCCACCGCCGCCGGGATTATCGCGCCCACCGTGGGGATTACGCTGCCGATGGTCGAACCCTTGCCCAGGTGCACATCCGGCATCACCGCGAGGTGCTTGAAGATAAACGGCATCTTGGCGGTGTTCATCAGTTGCTGGCGGGCTTCAGGCTCAACCGGCACACCTTGGGTCCAGAGTTTGATCGGCTTGCCGTTAGCCACTTCCAGCAGTTGGTAGGTTTTCTCTTGCATGATCTCGATTCTTTTTTTGGAAAGCCGTCATCGCGGCGTTGAACAGGCTATAGCAGCGGGCGTGCCAGCTTTTTACGAAACCCAGATAAAATCTTTATCTCATTGTTTTGTATAGATATTCATCCGGTATGGAATTTAAACGCTGAAAATCGATGGCAAGCATCTTTGCCAATTCATATCCTTGCTTATCGTCACTTATATTTTGGTCTAGCCATGAAGCACAAGCGCACCGTCGCCATCGGGTTTATCGGGTCAAAGCTGGACCGCGTCGGCAAAGGCGCCAACCGCTGGAACCACTGGCGCCCCAGCGTCGGTCTGTGCCAGCAGGCCGATGTGCTGATTGATCGTCTGGAGCTGATCCACGACGTCGATGCCCGCGACGTCAGCCTCGCCGAACGGGTGCGCGCCGACATCCTGCAGATCTCCCCGCACACCGAGGTGCGCCTGCACGCGATGCCGCTGCAAAACCCGTGGGATTTCGAAGAGGTCTATGCCGCGCTGCACGATTTCACCACCGACTATGCCTTTAACACCGAGCACGAGGACTACCTGGTCCACATCACTACCGGCACGCACGTGGCGCAGATTTGCTGGTTCCTGCTGACCGAGGCGCGCAACCTGCCGGCGCGCCTGATCCAGACCGCACCGGCCCGCCGCCGTGACGACACCGCGCCCGCCACCGGCACGCACACGCTGATCGACCTCGACCTGTCGCGCTACGACCGCATCGCGTCGCGCTTTGCCCACAAACGCCTGGAGGGCTTGGCGTTTCTCAAGTCAGGCATCGCCACGCGCAATAGCGCTTTCAATGCCTCCATCGAGCAGATCGAACGCGTGGCCGTGCGCTCCAAGGCGCCGATGCTGCTGATCGGCCCCACCGGCGCCGGCAAGTCATTCCTCGCCCGGCGCATCTACGCACTCAAGCGCAGCCGCCACCAAATCCAGGGGCGTTTTGTTGAAGTGAACTGCGCAACATTGCGCGGCGATGGCGCGATGTCGGCGTTGTTCGGTCACATCAAGGGCGCTTTCACCGGCGCCCAAAATGCCCGCGACGGCCTGCTGCGCGCGGCGGATGGCGGCATGCTGTTTCTCGATGAAATCGGCGAACTGGGGCTGGATGAGCAGGCGATGCTGCTCAAGGCCATCGAAGAAAAACGCTTCTACCCATTGGGTGCCGACCAAGAGGTGGGCAGCGACTTCCTGATCATCGCTGGCACCCACCGCGACCTGCGCGAGCGAGTGGCGCAAGGGTTGTTTCGTGAAGACCTTTACGCGCGGATCAACCTGTGGACCTTTGACCTGCCGGGCCTTGCGGGCCGGCGTGAGGATATCGAACCCAATATCGATTTCGAACTGGAGCGCCATGCCCGCGAGCAAGGCCGGCGCGTGCGTTTCAACCTGGAGGCGCGGCGGCGTTACCTGGCGTTTGCCTGCTCCAGCGAAGCCGCCTGGCTGGGTAACTTTCGTGAGTTGTCGGCCTCGATCACGCGCATGGCCACGCTGGCGGACAGTGGGCGTATTGATGAGGCGCAGGCTGAAGAGGAAATTCAGCGTTTGCGTTATGCCTGGGGGTTTTCTGCGCCGCAGGCTGATTGGCAAGCCTTGCTGCCGGCGGAGCTGGATCTGTTTGATCAGGTGCAACTGAAGGCGGTGATTGAGGTGTGTCGGCAGTCCGACAGCCTCTCGGATGCGGGGCGCCGGTTGTTCGGTGTGTCGCGTCAGGCCAAGGCGCAACCGAATGACGCGGACCGTTTGCGTAAGTACCTGGCGCGGTTTGCGCTGGATTGGAAGCAGGTGGCGTCTGTGCAGGCCTGAGGTTGGCCGCTTGATTCGCTGGGGATTTTTCCGCGTTGTTAGTGGGGGTTGAGGTGGGTTTTATCGGGTTCTTGGATCTGGGTAGTTGGGCGCTCTGGGGGGAATTGAGTTGGCGGCTCTTTGGGGGTGGGGGGGCATATCCGTTAGCTGGGTGATGGCGGATATCGGTTCCGCTCTTACAGCGGGTCACTTTGGAAAAGCCCCAAAGTAACCAAAGGGCTCTTGCCCCACCACTCGGCACCTCGCTCACGCTTCGGTGTGCCCGAACGAAGGCTTGAATCCGTGGGCCGCCGTGACGGGCCAT